>ERZ777003.833-NODE-833-length-54817-cov-46.646835_pt1 | contig 54817 bp, 37 predicted proteins | sample MGYA00374956_ERZ777003 | MGnify/ENA primary metagenome ERZ777003 (study PRJEB29302, sample SAMN06268252) | bioreactor metagenome | isolation source: Joint BioEnergy Institute, California, USA | place: USA:Joint BioEnergy Institute, California, USA | collected...
ACGAGTACGAGTACGGGGGCCGCACGGATCTTGCGCTTGCGGGCCGAGGCGGTTGGGCGGTCGGCGCGGGAGCGGGGCCGGCCGCGGGAGTGTGACGGGAATGTGTACGGAGTCCGGTGCGGGCGGGCGTGCCCGGGGGCGCGGTGCCGTGGCGCCGGACCTTCCATAGACCGGGGCTCGGGCCAATGAGTGACGCGGAACGGGGTGGGCGAGTCGAGCGGCTGCAGGTGGCGGGCGCGAAGCCGCAGGACGTGGGGCGCGGCACGGCGCGGGTCAGCCAGGACACGCTGACGGCGCTGGGTCTGCGCGAGGGCGGCATCATCGAGATCGTGGGGAAGCGGAGCACGGCGGCCATCGCGCTCCCGCCGTATCCGGAGGACAACGGCCTGCGGATCATCCGGCTGGACGGGCTGGAGCGGGGGAACGCGGGGGTCGGGATCGGGGACATGGTCGAGGTCCGGGCCGCGGATGTGAAGCCGGCCCGGCGGGTCACGCTGGCGCCGGCGCAGAAGAACCTGCGGCTCATGGGCTCGGGCGCGGCGCTGGCGAGGACGTTGTTCGGGCGCCCGCTGGTCGCGGGCGACGTCGTCTCGACCTCGATCTACCAGCGCACGGCCTCCCCGCCGGACGGCGGCCTGTTCCCCGAGGACATCTTCCGCACGTTCTTCGACCTGCCCGCGTACGGGCTGCAGGAGATCCGGCTCCAGGTGGTGAGCACGGTGCCGCGGGGGATCGTGCGGGTCGCGGAGGAGACAGAGGTCGAGCTGCTGCCGGAATACACGGAGGCGCAGGAGGCCCGGCGCACGGACGTCACGTACGATGACGTGGGCGGGCTCGGGGACACGATCGACCAGGTCCGGGAGATGATCGAGCTGCCGCTGAAGCATCCCGAGCTCTTCCAGCGGCTGGGGATCGATCCGCCGAAGGGGGTGCTGCTGCACGGTCCGCCGGGCACGGGGAAGACGCTCCTCGCCCGGGCGGTGGCGAACGAGGCGGACGCGGCGTTCTTCCACATCGCCGGTCCGGAGATCATGGGCCGGTTCTACGGCGAATCTGAGCAGCGGCTGCGGGAGACGTTCCAGCAGGCGCAGCAGCAGGCGCCGTCGATCGTGTTCATCGACGAGCTGGACTCCATCGCGCCGAAGCGGGAGCAGGTCACGGGCGAGGTGGAGCGGCGGGTCGTGGCGCAGCTGCTCACGCTGATGGACGGTCTCGAGCCGCGGCAGAACGTGGTGGTGATCGGCGCCACGAACCGGATCGACGCGATCGACGAGGCGCTGCGTCGGCCGGGGCGGTTCGACCGGGAGATCGTGGTCGGCGTCCCGGACATGGAGGGCCGGCGGGAGATCCTGGCGATCCACACCCGGGGGATGCCGCTGGCGCCGGACGTGGACCTGGATGAGCTCGCGCGGATCACGTACGGCTTCGTGGGCGCGGACCTCTCGGCGCTGGCCCGCGAGGCGGCGATCGACGCGCTGCGGCGCAACCTGCCGAGGATCGACGTGGGCGCTTCGGAGATCCCATCCGATCTGCTGGAGACGCTGCACGTGACGCGCGAGGACTTCATGAACGCGTTGAAGCGGGTGCAGCCCTCGGCGCTGCGGGAGATCATGATCCAGGTCCCGGACGTGGGGTGGGACGACATCGGCGGGCTCGAGGAGGCGAAGCAGCTGCTGCGGGAGGGGGTGGAGCTGCCGTTGAAGCACCCGGAGGCGTTCCGGCGGATCGGGATCCGGCCGGCGAAGGGGTTCCTGCTGTTCGGCCCGCCGGGCACGGGGAAGACGCTCCTGGCGAAGGCGGTCGCGCGGGAGTCCGAGGCGAACTTCATTGCGACGAAGTCCTCCGACCTGCTCTCCAAGTGGTACGGCGAGTCGGAGCAGCAGGTGGCGCGGTTGTTCCAGCGGGCGCGGCAGGTGGCGCCGACGGTGATCTTCATCGACGAGCTGGATTCCCTGGCGCCGCAGCGGGGCGGCGGGATCGGCGAGCCGGCGGTCACGGAGCGGGTGGTCAACACGATCCTGGCGGAGATGGACGGCCTCGAGGTGCTGGAGGGCGTGGTGGTGATCGGCGCCACGAACCGGCCGACGCTGATCGACCCCGCGCTGCTCCGGCCGGGCCGGTTCGACGAGCTGGTCTACGTCCCCGTCCCCGATCGGGATGGGCGGCTGCACATCCTCAGGATCCACACGGCCGAGATGCCGCTGGCGCCGGACGTGGATCTGGAGTCGATCGCGGACCGCACCGAGGGTTACACGGGCGCGGACCTGGAGGACCTGGTGCGGCGGGCGGGGCTGGAGGCGTTGCGGGCGGACCTCGAGGCCCAACAGGTCTCCCGGGTGTGCTTCGAGCGGGCGCTGGAGGCCACGCGGGCGTCGGTGACTCCCGAGATGGAGCGGGAGTACGAGCAGATGTTGGAGGAGCTGAAACGGGAGAGCCCGACGGGGCGGCGGATCGGGTTCGCGGTGGAAGGCGAGCGGCGGGCGGCGTGATCCGGCTCGCCGCTCCCGTTCCCGGCCGCGGCGCCGCGTCCAGCTCCGGCTATCGCTTCATCGCCCGCCGGATCCCGAAGGCGGCGAGACCGGCGAGGGCCGTGGCGCCGGCGGCGAGGGCGAGGCGGGCGGAGCGGGGGAGGGGGGTGGCGCGGAGGGTGAGCGGCGCGAGCACGGGGCGCAACTTCCCGAAGAGCCAGGTCACGGTGGCCGCCCCCGGGGAAGCGGTCTCCAGATCCAGATAGCTCTGCGGCAGCCCCCGCTCGAGGGCGCGCCAGCCCGCGGTCAGGGCCGGCAGGAGGTGCGGCCTCCGGTCGATCCCGCCCAGCACGACCCCGCGCCCGCCACGGGCGAGCAGCTCCCGGATGGCCCGGTGCAGCGTGGGCGCGTGCGTCCACAGCTCGTAGAACGCCACCCGTCCGTCCACGTCGATGAGGTAGCTCGGATCGGCGAGCCCGCCATACGCCTGGTGCACGGTCCCATCCAGGTCGTCGACGAGCACGGGCCACGGGATCCCCTCCTCATGGCGATAGCGCTCCGCGTCCCGCAGCTTCTCCGCGAGCGAGTCGTACGGGGGCGCGTCCGGGCCCGGATGCGCCTGGCGGATCAGCACATCCACGAACGCCACGTCCTTGCCCCAGCGCTCGTGCAGCCTGGCGAGCGGCTCGACCGAGCCGATCGTGATCGGTCAGGTGCGGGAGCCGAAGTGGAGGAGCACCGGCCGGCCGCGCAGCTCGCTCAACCGGAGCGTGCCGCCGTCCGAGCGGAGCAGCTCGAAGTCCGGCGCGAGCTCGCCCGGCCGGATCCCGTTGCCCCGGATCGTGGCCTGCGCGTCCTTCAACAGGTGCTTCGTGCGGAAATGGCGAAAGTTGTACTCCTCGCGTTCGATCGGGCCGGAGAGCTGCGCGTATCGCTGAGCCGCGGTCGGGGTCGCCATCGGGTCCTCCGTTTCGGAGGCGACGTCGCCGGGTCCGTTCCGTGCCCGCGCCGGCCCCGCGGCGGAAGCGGGGTGCCCGACATCCATCCCGGGGCGACAGGGCTTCCGGGTTCACGGCGGGCAAGAAGGATGCCCGGTGCGGGCGGCGCGTTCGGGCCCGGCCCGGGCGGTCGGCGAGGCACGGCGGGGGCGGAACGTATATATTCCACGGGCACGCGGTTCGCGCCCAGTGAACCGTGGATCGAAGTCGGATCGGCGCAGGCCGTGGAGAACCGGAGCCCGGCGGCCGGCTGCGACGGCTGGCCGGCGGCGCGTCCACCCCGAGGGCTCCCCCGCGGGGCGCGAGGGTCCGCGGCGTCCGGGCCGGGCCCCGGGCCGCGCCGTGCCGGTCCGCAGACAGCGGGAGGTTCGACCATGGACAAGCTCCGCCTGAGCGAGGAAGAGTGGCGCCGGCGTCTCACGCCCGAGCAGTACCGGGTCCTGCGGGAGCACGGGACGGAGCCGCCGTGGAAGGGCTGCTTCGTGGGCACGAAGGAGCCGGGCACGTACGTGTGCGCGGCGTGCGGCAACCCGCTCTTCGAGTCGGGCACGAAGTTCGAGTCCGGGACGGGCTGGCCCTCCTTCACCCAGCCGATCTCGGAGGACGCGGTGACGGAGCACGAGGACCGCTCCTACGGGATGATCCGGACGGAGGTCCGGTGCGCGCGCTGTGACAGCCACCTCGGGCACGTGTTCCCGGACGGCCCGCCGCCGACCGGGTTGCGCTACTGCATGAACTCCGTCGCCATGAAGCACGTCCCCGCGGGGGAGCCGATCGTGCTCGTGAGGGAGTGACGGGGTGAGATCGGCGGGCGCGGGCTCGCCGGCGCCGGCGCCCGCACCCTGATCGTGCCGCCGTGAGCGGGGTTCGTGGTTCGGGCGACGTCGCCGCGGCCGCCCTCGGGGCGTACGCGGGATCCGTCGGCGCCGCACGGTTCCCGTGTCCGCCGGACGGCGTCCGGTCCGCCGGGACGCGGCTCCCCCGCGGGCTTCGTCCGCCGGGGTCGCGGCCCCCGCGATCCGGCCCGGTGCGTGGGGTGACCGTTCTTCCGGCCTCCGGCGCGCGCGAGCGGCCGCGACCTGCCGCGTCGCCGTGCCGCTTCCGCGCCGGCGCGGACGGCCCCCGGCCGCGGTCCCGGGGCCGGGCGGGCTGGCTCGCCTGATCGCGGTAACCCCGGTGCGCGGAAACGGCCGCGCAACTTTCCGGGACCGCCGACGCTATAACTGGGCGTTGGCGCCGATGCTCTCCTGCCCCCCGATCGATCGGTCCATATGCTGCTCACTCGACTGCTCCTGCTCTTCGTGGCCGTGAACGCGGCCGCGCCGGCCGCGAACCCGCTCCGGGTCATGCGGGCCACCCCCGCCACGCCGGCGGAACCCGATGACGAGATCACGATCATGTTCGACCGGCCGGTGGCCGGCGGGCTGGATGCCACCGTCCGGGCGGAGGAGATCTTCCGGATCGAGCCGCCGGTGGCCGGGCGGGTCGAGTGGCGGGACCCGGTGACGCTGCGCTTCGTGCCGGCGGAGCGGCTGGAGCCGGGGCGCACGTACGTGGTCCGGATCGCGCCGTCGTTCGCCGCCATGGACGGGAGCCGGCTGGAGCGCGAGTTCCGTCACGAGTTCCGGGTCTCGGCGCCGCGGGTGCTGGGCCGGGGCCCGGTCGGTCCGGCGCAGGAGGACGCGCGCTACGTGCCGCCGGACCCGGTCATCGAGGTCCTGGTCAGCTCGCCGATCGAGCCGGAGCGGCTGGCGTCGTACGGGCGGATCTCGCTGGACCGGCGCTGCGGCGGCGGGACGGTGGCCCTGCGGGGCGTGGGGATCCGGCCCGTGGCGGAGGACGATCCGTCGCCGCTCCTCTACACCGGCTATCGGGGCAACTGGCCGCGGGACCCGGAGCGGGACCTGCGCCGGGTCGTGCGGGTGACGCCGGCGGAGCCGCTGCCGCTCGACTGCGTGGCCCGGCTCACCCTGCCCCGGGAGCTGGACGAGGCGGGCGCGGCGGCGGTCCGCGCCGGGAGCGCCGACCGGAACGTCGTCGTCGCCTGGGAGCTGCGCACGTACGGTCCGCCCGGGCTGGCGGACGTCCGCTGCGCGTACGCGAAAGCGTGCCCGAACGGGCCGATCCGGGTGGAGTTCAACACGCCGGTGCGGGGCGCGGACGTGCTGAGGCACGTGCGGATCGAGCCGGAGATCCGGTTCACGGTGCGGGACACCGCGGCGGTCGCGGCGGCGTGGTTCCTGGATGGGCCGTTCCAGCCGCGGAGCCGCTACACGGTCGTGGTGGACGCGCAGCTCGTGGACGTGTTCGGCCAGCGGCTGCGCTCCGGGGCCCGGCGGACGGCGGAGACCACGAGCTACGCGCCCACGGTGTCCTACACGTTCGGCCGGATGCTGGTGGAGCGCGAGGGGTTCCAGACCCTGGCCGTGCAGCACGTGAACGTGGACACGCTGATCGTGACCACGATCCCGGTCCCGGACTCGCTCGAGGGCTCGATCCTCTCCCGGAGCTGGGGGTGGGAGGAGCTGATCGCGGGGCTGGAGCCGACGGCGACCCGGCTGGTCGTACCCGTCTCCGCCACGACGGACGCGCGGATGATCACCGGCGTGAAGGTGCCGCCGCGACGGATGGCGGGGGACGGCGGGACGCTGGTGGCGGTCAAGGTCACGAGTCCGCGGCTGGATTCGCTGGCGCGGCAGTACCGGCCCCTGGCGCTGGTCCAGGTCACGGACCTGGCGGTGCACGCGCGGGTCGGCACGGACCAGGCCGAGGTCTGGGTCACGGGCGTGAGCGACGGGCTGCCGCGGGAAGGCGTGACCGTGACGCTGCACGAGCCGAACGGGCGCGTGCGAGCGAGCGGGCGCACGGACGCGAGCGGGCTCGCCCGGCTCACGGGCTTCGCGGACCCGGCCGAGCCGTGCAACGATTGGGAGTGCGAGTCGACGGACGGGTACGTCGTCGCCAGGACCGCGGATGACCGGGCGGTGGTCGGGGCGAACGCGTACGATCCGGACCTCGCGCCGTGGCGGTTCGGCGTGTACTCCGCGTGGGGCGAGACCCGGGCGCCGCTCGCGGCGGGCGTGTTCACGGAGCGCGGCATCTACCGGCCGGGCGAGCCGGTCTACGCGAAGGCCATCGTGCGGCGAGGCCCGCTGGGCGCGCTGGCGCCGGCCGCCGGGGACTCGGTGCGCTGGCTCTTCAAGGACCGGGAGGGCGGCGTCCTGCGGGACACCGTCGTGCGGCTGAGCGAGTTCGGGACGGCGCACCAGGAGTACCGCCTCCCGGCGGAGCTGCCGCTGGGGCACTACGCGGTCGAGCTCCAGGCGGTGCGGGACGGGGCGTGGCGGACGGTGGAAAGCGCCTACTACCAGGTGGCCGAGTACCGGCCGCCGGAGTTCCTGGTCGACGTCTCGGTGGACGACCGCCCGCGGCTCGCCGGCGACACCGCCGTCTTCCACATCTCCGGCCGGTACCTGTTCGGCGCGCCGATGGCGGGGGCGTCCGTGCGCTGGATCGCGCGCCGGGATCCGGTCTACGGCTGGGCGCTCGAGATCCCGGGTACCGACGGGTTCATGATCGGGCAGTACGGCTCCAGTTGGTTCGACGATCCGGAGCCGGGCTCGGAGATCGTGAGGTCCGCGGTCGACTCCCTCGACGCGGCGGGGCGGATGGAGCTGGAGGTGCCGCTGGCGCCCGCGTCGAACGGGCTCGCGGCAAGGACGTCGCTCCTGGCGACCGTCGCGGACGCGAACCGCCAGCAGGTCAGCGCGGGCGCATCCGTGATCGTGCATCCGGCGGACTTCTACATCGGTGCGCGCGCCACGTCCGGGTCCGGGTTCTGGCGCGCGGGCGAGCCGGCGGTGCTCGACGTGATCGCGGTGCGGCCGGACGGGGAGCGGGTCCCCGGCGTCGAGGTGTCCGGCGTCCTGGTCCGGCGCGAATGGCACGTGGCGCGGCGGGTCCGGGACGGCGTGGTCCAGCAGGTCGGCGGCTGGGTCTCGGACACGGTGGCCACGTGCGTCGTCCGGACGGACGCCGAGCCGGTGCCGTGCAGCTTCACGCCACCGGAGGGCGGTGCGTACACGGTCACGCTACGCGCGAAGGACGGGGCCGGCCGCGAAACCGTGACCGCCTTCCATCGCTGGGTCTCGGGGAGCGGTTGGGTGCCGTGGGACGACCGGACCCAGCTCAAGATGGAGATCATCGCGGACAAAGACCGGTACGCGCCCGGGGACACCGCCACGCTGTTCTTCGCGTCCCCGTTCACGGACGCGGAGGCCTGGATCACGGTGGAGCGGGAACGGATCCTCGAGTCCCGGCGCCTGCGGCTGACCTCGGGCGCGACGACGCTGAAGCTCCCGATCACGGAGGAGCACGCGCCGAACGTGTTCGTCTCCATGATCGTGGTGCGCGGGCGGAGCGCGCCGCCCGGCCCGCTTGACGACCCCGGCCGGCCGACCCTGCGCGTGGGTTACGCGGAGCTGCGGGTCACGCCGGAGGTCAAGCGGCTGGCGGTGGAGGTCGCGCCGCTCGCGCCGGAGTACCGGCCCGGGGACACGGCCCGGGTCCGGATCGCGGTCCGGGACGCGGACGGCCGCGGCCATCGGGCGGAGGTCACGCTCTGGGCCGTGGACGAGGGCGTCCTCGCCCTGACCGGCTACCGCACGCCCGATCCCATCGACCTGATCTACCCGCCGCGCGGGCTCGGCATGCGCCTGGCCAGCAACCTGGCGAACGTGGCGCCGCAGGTGCCCGAGGGCGAGAAGGGGAAGCGGGAGCCGGGCGGCGGGGGCGGCGGCGACCTGAGCGGGATCCTGCGCTCCCGGTTCCAGAGCACCGCGTTCTTCCTCGGCTCGGTGGTGACCGACGAGAACGGGGACGCGGTGGCGGAGGCGAAGCTGCCGGACAACCTGACGACCTTCCGGGTGATGGCCGTGGCGGTCACGGCGGGCGACCGCTACGGGTCCGGCGAGGCGGATCTGCTCGTGACCCGGCCGCTGGTCGCGCGGCCCGCACTGCCGCGGTTCGTGCGCGAAGGGGACCGGTTCGAAGCCGGCGTGGTGCTGAACTCCCGGCTCGGCGGGACGGTGAACGCGCGGGTCGAGGCCCGGGCGCAGGGGATCCGGCTCATCGACGGTGGCCGGCAGGACGTCCGGCTCGAAGGCGCCCGCGGCGCGGAGGCGCGCTTCCCGTTCCTCGCCACGGCCGGGGACACCGCGCGCTTCGAGTTCTCGGCCCGGGCGGGCCGGGAGGCGGACGCGGTGGCCACGTCCGTGCCGATCCGGCCGTTCTACTACCCGCTGGCGCAGACCGTGGCGGCCCTGCTGACGGACACGGCGAGCCTCGAGTTCGTGCTGGACGACGACGTGGACGCCGCGCGCTCGTCGCTGGAGATCACCCTCGGGACCTCGCCGCTCGCGGCGATCGCCGGGGCCCGGCGCGAGCTCCGCGTCTACCCGTACCTGTGCACCGAGCAGATCGCGAGCACGCTGCTCCCGCTGATCGCGCTGTACCGTGCGGGACTGGAGCACGGCAGCGGCGGCACGGACGCGGAGCTCGAACGGATGAGGCGGGAGATCGAGAGCGGCGTGCGGACGCTGGCCAGGCGCCAGCGGCCGGACGGCGGGATCGGGTACTGGGGCGTGGATGGGTGGAGCACGCCGTGGCTCTCCGCGTACGCCGGCCGGGTCCTGCTGGAGGCGCGGGCGGCGGGGGTGGCGGTCGAGGACTCGGTGCTCGAACGGCTGGCCGGGTACCTGGACGAGAGCCTGCGGCGGCAGGACACGTACCGGATCGCGGTCTCGCGCTGGCTGGAGGACACGTCGAGCCGGCTGGCGGAGCGGGTCGCGGCGGTGGATTTCCTGAGCCGGTACGGGCGTCCGGCGGTCCCGGCGGAGAACGCGCTCCTCGCGCAGGCGGGCTCGCTGCGCTGGGAGGACCGGCTCGTGCTGGCGCAGGCGCTCGCGCGGCGGGGCCAGGGCTCGAGTGCGCGCCCGCTGCTCGACCGCGCCCTGGAGCGGGTGCGGGTCGAGGGCCGGAAGGCGAGCCTGGACAGCGTCCACGACGGCGAGTCACCGCACTACTTCGTCTCGACCACGCGGCCGGCAGCGGTGCTGCTGGAGACGCTGCTGATGCTGGAGCCGGGCCATCCGGTGGTCGGTCCGCTGGTGGAGGCGCTGGTGGACCGGGGCCGCAGCGCGGCCCGGTGGTGGAACACCCAGGACCACGGCCAGGCGGTGCTCGGGCTCATGGCGTACGAGCGGGTCCGGCAGGCCGGCGGGCCGGGGGCGCGGGTGAGGATCACGTCCGGCGGGCGGACGGTGCTGGACGCGGTGGCGCCGGGCGGCGCTGGGGAGCAACCGGTCGCGGAGAACGGCTTCGCCCGGGACACGACGGTCGCGCTCCGCAACCTGATCACCCGGGACGCGACCGGTCGGCGGGTGCTCCCGCTGCGGCTGGAGGCCCGGGGCGGTGCGCCGGTCTACTTCTTCGTGACGGTCCGGGAGGTCCCGCGCACGCCCCAGCTCGAGCCGGTGGATCGCGGGATCCGGGTCGAGCGGTGGTACGAGCGGCCGAGCACGGGGGAGCCGGTCACCCGGGTGGCGGCGGGCGAGCTGGTGCGGGTCCGGCTGCGCATCACGGTCCCGGCGGAGCGGCACTTCGTGGTGCTGGACGATCCGCTGCCGGCGGGGCTGGAGCCGGTGGACCTGAGTCTCCGCACGGTCAGCCCGTTCGGCGGTTGGGACCCGACGCTGCTCGAGGCCGACCCCGCCACGGGCGAGCCGGTCGAGGTTTCGTGGAGCTACGGCTCCTGGGACTCCGGCGTCTGGTCCGCGTTCGACCACAAGGAGCTGCGGGACGACCGGGTCATCTACTCGGCGACGGTGCTCTGGCCCGGCACCTACACCGCCACGTACCTCGCCCGCGCGACGACGGCGGGCACGTTCCTGTATCCGCCGGCGCACGCCGAGGAGATGTACAACCCCGGGGTGAACGGCCGCAGCGGCGGCGGCGAGTTCATCGTGGAGCCGGCGGGACGGTGACGATGGACCCGGGGTACCGGCTCCGAGGCGCGGATTGTTGGCCATGGGCGTGGACCTCGTGAGCGGTGCGGGGGCTGGCCCCGGCGGAGGAACGCCCGCAGGGGGCCGGGGCGCGGCCGGGCGAGCGGCGCGTCTGCTCGGCCGGGCTGGGCTGCTCGTGCTGCTGCTGGGCGTCGGGGTGGTCGTGTGGATCGCCTGGCCGCTCCCGGAGGACGTGGCGCGGCCCGGCCCGGTCCCGGGGCTGGTGCTGGAGGACCGGTACGGCCGGATCCTGCGCACCACCCGCGCGCCGGACGGGAGCCGCGGCGGCTGGGTCCCGCTCTCCGAGCTGGACCCGGAGCTGATCCAGGCGTTCATCGCGGCGGAGGACCGGCGCTTCTTCGAGCATCGGGGCGTGGACCTGAGGGCCGTGGCGCGGGCGGTGCGGGACAACCTGGCGGCGGGCCGGGTCGTGGCGGGCGGGTCCACGATCACCATGCAGCTCGCGCGGCTGCTGCGGCCGATGCCCCGGAGCTGGGCGGGCAAGCTGAAGCAGGCGCTCTGGGCGCTCCGCATCGAAGCGCACCTGGACAAGTCCGCGATCCTCGAGGCGTACCTGAACCGCGTGCCCCTCGGCCAGGCCACGGCGGGCGTGGCCGCGGCGTCGTCGCTCTACTTCGGGGCGAGCGCCGGGGAGCTGAGCCTCGGGCAGGCGGCGCTGCTGGCCGGGCTGGCGCGGGCGCCGTCCCGGGACAACCCGCTGGCGGCGCCGGAGCGGGCGCGGGAACGGCGGGCGCGGGTCCTGGCGCGGATGGTGGCCGAAGGCTACGCCCGCCCGGAGGATGCGGCCCGGGCGGAGGAGGAGCCGGTCCTGGGTGCGGGCGCGGAATCCCGGTTCCTGGCGCCGCACTTCACCACGCAGGTGATCCTGCGGGAGGGACCGGCGCCGCACGGCGTCCGGCGCACCACCCTGGACCTGGACCTCCAGCTCGCCCTCGAGGCGGAGGTCCGGCACACGGTCCGGACGCTGAGCGACCGGGCGGTGCAGCACGCGGCGGTCGTGGTGCTGGACAACGCGACGGGCGGGGTGCTCGCCTGGGTGGGCTCGCCGGACTTCTGGGCGGACACGGCCGGCCAGGTGGACATGGTCGTCTCGCCGCGGCAGCCGGGGTCCGCCCTCAAGCCGTTCCTCTACGGGCTCGCGTTCGACCGCGGCTACTCTCCCGCCACCGTGCTCCCGGACGTGCCGCGCACGTTCACGACCTCCACCGGCCCGTACACGCCGCGCAACTACGACCGCAAGTACCGCGGCCCGGTCCGGCTACGGGAGGCGCTCGCCAGCTCCTACAACGTGGTGGCGGTGGACCTGGCCGAACGGGTGGGCGTGGGCGCGTTGCTGGGCGTGCTGCGCGACGCCGGGTTCGCCTCCCTCAACCGCGGCGCCGACCATTACGGCCTCGGCCTCTCCCTGGGCAACGGGGAGGTCACCCTGCTGGAGCTGGCGAACGCGTACCGGGGACTCGCGAGCGGCGGCGTCTGGCGGCCGGTCCGGTGGTACCTGGACGGGCCGGGCGGCCCTCGCGGGAACGGGCCGACCGGCGGGGAGGATCCCGTGGCCGAGCGGCGGTTCATGTCCGCGGGTGCCGCGGCGCTCGTGCTGGACATCCTGAGCGACCCGGTGGCGCGGATCCCGGGGTTCGGCACGGCGTCCGCGCTGGACCTGCCGTTCCCCGCGGCGGCCAAGACGGGCACGAGCCGCCACTTCACGGACAACTGGGCGGTGGCGACGACGGCGAACTTCACGGTCGCGGTGTGGGTCGGGAACTTCAGCGGCCGGCCGATGCAGGGCGTGAGCGGGATCACCGGCGCCGGCCCGCTCCTCCACCGCGCCGCGCTGCTCACCGCACGGCGCTACCCGCCCGGCCGGTTGCCCACGCCGGACCTGGCCGGCGCCGTCCCGGTGCAGGTCTGCGTCCTGTCCGGGCTCCGCGCCACACCGGAATGCCCATCCATGACGGAGTGGTTCCTGCCGGGCACCGAGCCCACCCGCGAGGACGACTGGCATCGGGACGGCCGGATCGTGCTGCCGCCGGAGTACGCGGAATGGGCAGCGGGAGCGGGGCGGGCGGATGGCCGGCTCGCCATGGCCGGGATCGCGGAGCCGGCGGTCGCCGGGAAGGCGGGGGCGGGCGAAGCGGAAGGCGCGCCCGACGTCGCCTACCGGATCCTCTCCCCGCTGGACGGCGATGTGTACGAGCGGCCGGTGGGCGTGGACCCGCGCTACGCCACGATCCCCCTGGCGGCCGTGGGCGCGACGCCGGACGAGCCGGTGAGCTGGTTCGTGGACGGCCAGCCGATTCGGGGCTCCCGCTGGCGGCTCGAGCCAGGCACCCACGTGATCCGGGCCGAGTGGCCGGGCGGCCGCGCGGACTCGGTGCGGGTGACGGTCCGGTAGCTCGCGTCCCGCCGACCCCGGAGCGCCAGGCCGACGGCGGGCGGCGGGCTCCTCCGCGAAGAACGATTCCCAGGCGACAATCCGATCTCGAGCGGGCGCACCCGCGCCGTGCCGGTCGACCCGGCGGCGTGAGCGCGTCCGCGCCGCTTTCCCGCGCCCGGCGTGGCTGGTCCGGTACTTGTAGCACACCTGCCCGGGCGGATTCGCTTCACGTCGATGGATCATCGGCTCGGGAGCCCACGGGGGAGGAAGATGCCTTTGAACCGAGGCGGGCCGAGCGGCGGGGACTGGATCACCACCGGCGTGCCCGGCCTGGACCGGGTGCTGTGCGGCGGGCTCCGGCGCGGCGCCGTGCACGTGGTGGTCGGAGAGCCGGGCACGGGCAAGACCGTGCTCGCGCATCAGATCGCGAGCCACCGGGTGCGGGAAGGCGGCACGGTCCTGTACCTGACGCTCATGGTGGAGTCCCAGGAGACGCTGGTCAAACAGGCGCGGGGGTTCAGCTTCTTCGACCCATCGCAGATCGGGCGGGGCCTGTACTACGGGAGCGCACTGGGTGCGGTCCAGCGGTCGGGCGCGGAGGGGCTCTGGCGGGAGATCGTGAGCCTCGTGGAGGACCGGGGGCCGGAGCTGCTGGTGCTGGACGGCGCGCACACGCTGCGGATCCTGGACGTATCCGTCACGGAGTACTTCCAGTTCTTCAGCGACCTGGGCGTGCAGGCGTCGTTGACGGGCATGACGGCGCTGGCGCTCTTCGCGCACGTGAAGCCGGAGGCCGGGCTGAGCGAGCTCGCGGTGCCGGATGGGGTGCTCCGGCTCGGGACGGAGGAGCACGGGCTGCGCGTGGTGCGCCGCTTCGCCGTGGAGAAGATGCGCAGCGGGACGCCGGTGCTGGGATGGCACGCCATGACCATCGACTCGGACGGGATCCGGATCTACCCGCGGATCGAGGCCATGCCGGGGGAGGAGCCGTTGCGCCAGGCCTCCGAGGCGCCCCATCCGATGCGGTTCGGGATCGCCGGTCTGGATGCGATGCTCGGGGGCGGGGTGCCGTCCGCGTCGGTCACGCTGGTGGCGGGCTCGCCGGGCGCCGGCAAGACAGTGCTCGGCCTGGCGTTCCTGGCGACCGGCGCGGAAGAGGGCGAGCCGGGCCTGTACTTCGGGTTCCACGAGACGCCGGACCATCTGATCGCCAAGGCGGAGAACGTCGGGATCCGCCTGCGTCGCCACGTGGAGCGGGGCGCGGTCCGGCTGTTGCGGCGGCCCGCCGTCGAGATGCTGCCGGATGCGGTGGCGCAGGTGGTGCTGGATTCGGTCGAGGAATGCGGGGCCCGGCGCGTGGTGGTGGACGGGCTGGACGCGCTGCGCCAGACGTTCACCTATCCGGGGCGGGAGATCCCGTTCCTCGCGGCGCTGTCCGACCTGCTGCGGGCGCGCGGGATCGGCGCGGTCTATGCTCAGGAGATCCGGCGTGGGGGGCCGGGCGGGATCGAGTTCCCGGTGGCAGGGATGTCGCGCATTGTGGACAACGTGCTCGTGGTCCGGTACCTCGAGGCGCGGTCCCGCCTGCGCCGTATCCTTACGATCATGAAGATGAGGGAACAGGAGTACGACATCACGACGCGCGAGTTCCGGATCACGGGGCAGGGGATCGAGGTCGACGGGATCTTCGATCCGTCGATCGAACCGTTCCCGGCGGCGGATCGGCCGGGCCCGACGGAGTCCGTATGATGGCGGAACGCGTCCTCGTGGCGGACGACGAGCCGGCCACGACCGAGCTCATGGCGCTGGTCCTGGAGCACGCGGGGTTCGACGTCATCCGGGCGTTCGACGGGAACGAGGCGCTCGAGCGCGTACGGCACGAGCGTCCGGACGCGGTGCTGCTGGACGTGATGATGCCGACGATGGACGGGCGGGAGGTGACGCGGCGGCTGCGGAGCGATCCGCGGTTGGCGGACACGCCGATCGCGTTGTTCAGTTCGATCGACGAGCCGGATGTGGACTGGCGGGCTGCAGGCGCGGACGCGTTCCTGCAGAAGGCGTTCGAGATCCGGGAGCTGCCCGATTTCGTGCGGGACCTGATCGAGCGGCGGCGCGCCCAGGAGACCGGGGACGATGCGCCACAGCAGCGGGCGGGCGCCTGATCCCACCGGCGAGCTAGCCGGCGACGGGCGCCTGCTGCGGGTGATCGTCGACTGTGCGCCGCTGGCCGTGGTGGGGAGCACGCCGGACCGGGAGATCGTGTTGTGGAACCGGGCGGCGGAGGAGCTGTTCGGCTGGCGGCGGTCGGAGGTCCAGGGCGGGCAGGCGCCCATCGTGCCGGAGGACCGGCAGGCGGAGCTGGACGGCCTGTTGCGCGCCCTCGATCGGGGCGAGCGGGTGACGGGGCTGAACACGGTGCGCGTGCGGAAGGACGGCACCCGTGTGGACGTGAGTCTGTCCGCCGTGCTCGTTCGGCCGACCGCGGGCGCGCCGGCCATTTATCTGGCGATGTACCTGGACATCACGGAGCGGGTCCGGACGCTCCGGCGGCTGGGGGTCCGGGAGCGGCAGCAGGCGGCGGTGGCGGCGCTCGGGCAGCTGGCGCTGCGCGAAGGCGACCTCGAGCACCTGTTCGAGGAAGCGGTCCGGCAGGTGGCGGACGCGCTGGGCGTGGAGCTGGTCGAGGTGCTGGAGCTGTTGCCGGATCGGGACGCGCTCCGGCTGGTAGCGGGGGTCGGGTGGCGGGGGGACGAGGTCGGCCGCGCGATCGTGCCGGGAGGCCGCGGCTCCCAGGCGGGCTACACGCTCGCGTCCGGCGAGCCGGTGGTGGTGGAGGACCTGCGCAGGGAGACGCGGTTCGAGCCGCCGCGGCTGCTGCTCGAGCACGGCGTGGTCAGCGGGATCACGGCGCTGATCCGGGGTCGGCCGCGGCCGTTCGGGGTGCTCGGCGCGCACTCCCGGGAGCGGCGGGAGTTCAGCCCCGAGGATGTGGTCTTCCTGCGGGGCGTGGCGAACGTGCTGGCGCAGGCGGTCGGCCGGGCGGAGCTCGAAAAGGAGCGGCAGCGTGCGCTGGAGCGGGAGCGGGCGGCGCGGGAGGAGGCGGAACGGCACGCGAGGGAAGAGGCGGCGCTGCGGGAGGCGACCCGGGCGGTGGTGGCCCAGTTCACCATCGACGAGATGGTGCGGCAGATCGCGGCCAGCGCCCTCACCGCCACGAACGGGGATGGCGCGCTGGTCGAGCAGCTCGCCCTCGAGCGCGGGGAGGTGGAGATCGTGGCCGCGGCCGGGGAGCTCGTGCCGCCGGTGGGCGCACGGGCGCCGTACCGGGGCTCGGCCGCGGAGTACGTGGTGGAGCGGGGCGAACCGGCGATCCTGGGAGGGGTGCCCGAGGCGGACGCCCCGCTGCCCGAGCACCTGAGCCGGCACTGCCCGGGATGCACCGCCGTGGTCGTGCCGCTCATGGATGGCGACGAAGCGCTGGGCGCGCTTCTCGTGACACGCCGCGCGGACCGGCCGATGTTCCGCCCGGACGAGATCGTTCGCGCTGACACGTTCGGGGATCTGGCCTCGCTCGCCTTTCGCCGCGTGAACCTGCTGGATGCCGCGGAGACCCGCCGCATCGAGCTCGAGCGGGCCACCGAGTGGCGGACCCGGATCGTGCGCGGCTTCAGTCACGACCTCAAGAACCCGCTCGGCGCGGCCCGCGGCCAGGCGGAGCTGCTGCTGTCCCGCGCGCTCGGGGAGCTCACGCCGCGGCAAGAGGAGGGGGTGACGCGGATCCACCGATCCATCGGCGCCGCGCTCGAGCTGATCGAGGATGTGGTCACGCTGGCCCAGGCCGAGGCCGGGCAGATGGCCATCGAATGGGCGGCCGTGGACGTGCGGACCACCGCCCGGGACGTGGCGGCGGAGTACCGCGCGATCGCCGAGGCGAAGAGCATCGGGATGGACCTCGAGGTGCCGGCGGAGATGCCGGCCATCGAATCGGACGCGAACCGGGTCCGCCAGATCCTCGGGAACCTGATCTCCAACGCGGTGAAGTACACGCCCGAGGGCGGCCGGATCGTGGTGGGCGTGGGCCTGTGCGATGCGGATGCCGCCCGGGCCGCGGGCGTCCACGTGGAACGCTCGCCGTACAACGTCGAGCTCCGGATGCCCGTGCCCGAACGCTGGGTCTGCATCACGGTCCGGGACACCGGCCCCGGGATCCCGCGGGACAAGCAGGAGCTCATCTTCGAGGAGTTCACCCGACTCGAGCGCGGGACCGAACGCGGGGCGGGGCTCGGCCTTGCCATCAGCCGCCGGGTCGCCCGGGCCCTGGGCGGGGACATCACGGTGGAGAGCGAGCCGGGCAGCGGCGCTACGTTCACGGTCTGGCTACCGCTCCGGGAGGCCCGAGGCGACGTCGTGGCTCCCGCCTCACCGGGCTGATCCGCCTCCTCGGCCGGGCCGCCGACCGGGGTTCGCGCGAGGCGGCCGGCCGCCGACATGGTCCGGGACGGCCGCAGGCCCGGCCGCGCTACGGCCCCGGCTCAGCGCCGGTCCGCGAGCAGCCGCCGGGCCGCGAGCCAGCCAGGCCCGCCGGGCACGCCGGGCCCGGGGTGCGTGCCCGCGCCGCAGAGATAGAGCCCGTCGATCGGGGTGACGTACCGGCTGAGGGCCGGGACGGGCCGCATGAAGAGGATCTGGTCGAGGGCCAGCTCGCCGTGGGAAATGGCGCCCTCGGTCAGGCCGTACCGCCGCTCGATGTCCGCGGGCGTGAGGGTGGCCCGGGCGAGGACGCGGTTCGAGAAGCCGGGAAGGAAGCCCTCGATGACGTCGCCTACGGCATCCGCGAGCGCATCCCCGGCCGCGGCGTCCCAGGGCCGGCCATCCCGCCGCCGGTACGGCACGTACTGCACGCGCGCGGTCACGATGTGCTTGCCTTCGGGCGCGAGCCAGGGCCAGTGCAGCGTGGGCGCCGTCAGCTCGATGTGCGGCCGTGCCGGGACCTCGCCGTACTTCACCGCGTCCGCCGCGCGTTCGAGCGCGTCCATGTCCGGCGTGAGGGAGAGCACGCCCGCGAGCGCGGCGGAGGCGTCGTCCGCCCCGACCTTCCCGGGCAGCGCGTCCATGGCGTAGAGCACCACGGCGGTGCATCCGCGAAAACGGATGTTTCGGACCGCGTGCAGGAGCTCGGCGTCGAGCCAGGCCGGGTCCACGAGCCCGAGCAGCGTGCGGGCCGGGTCGAGGGTGGAGAGCACGTAGCGGGCGTGCAGCTCTTCGCCCGTTTCCAGCACCACGCCCCGGACCGCGTGGTCCCGGACCAGAATCCGGGCCACGGCGTCCCCGGTGCGTACGGAGACGGACCAGCGCCTCGCCACCTCCCCGGCCGCCTCCGTGAAGGCGTTCGGGCCGGTCCGCCAGGTTCCCCGGCCGCGGATCGTGCCCGGCGGCGCGCCGACCAGGTGGTGCAGGAGGATGAACGCGGTTCCGCCGGCCCGCGGACCGAGGCGGTAGTCCAGTACGCCGCCCGCGGCCACGGCGGCCCGGAGCGGCCCGGCCTCGAACCACTCCTCGGCGAGCTGGGCGACGGGCATCGGGATCGTGCGCAGGAGCTCCGCCATCCCCCGCCGCCCGAGCCGCCGGAATGCGCGGTACGTGCGGAACAGCGCCCATGCGTCCTGGAGCGAACGCGCGGATACGTCCGGCGGCGGGAGCTGGTAGAGGGATTCCAGGAAGCCGGCCAGGCTCCGGAGCCGGGTCATGAAGTCCGGCCAGCGCTCCGCGTCCGCCGGGGAGTGGCGGCGGATCACCTCCATGGCGGCCGCCGGGTCCCGGGGGAGCGGGAATAGCTCGTCCGGCCCGAGCGCCACGGTCAGCGGGAACTCCGGGTGATCGCGTTCCAGCCCCGGGCCCTCGAGGCCCAGCGCGCTGCGGATCGGGGGCGGGAGCCAGCCCGGGTCCGGCCGGAGCGGGGGGACGCGGAACCCGGGCGCGAACTCGTGCAGCCGGGCCTGCCCGGCGGTGGAGCCCCCCGCCTCCACCACGAGCACCCGCATCCCGCTCCGGCCCAGCGTGGCTGCGGCCACCAGCCCGTTCGCGCCGGCGCCGATCACGATGGCGTCGTACGTCAGCCCCATGATGCCAGGATCCTCCTTGCCGCCAGCCTGCCGGACGCGCCCATGATCCCGCCGCCCGGATGCGTTCCCGAGCCGCACTGCCAGTACCCGCGGATCGGCGTGCTGTACTTCGCCCACGCCGGCGCCGGGCGCAGGAAGAAGAGCTGCTGGAGCGCGAGCTCACCCTGGAAGATGCTCCCTTCCGACAGCCCGGTGATCCGCTCGATGTCCGCCGGCGTCAGCACCTGGCGGTGCAGGATCAGCGATTTCAGGTTCGGCGCGAAGCGCGAGAGGGTGTCGATCACGGCGTCGCCGAACGCCTCGCGCTTCTCGTCCGTCCACCCGCCGTTCACGTGGTAGGGCGCGTACTGCACGAAGATGCTCATCACGTGCTTGCCGGTCGGCGCCATCGTCGGGTCGATCAGGGACGGGATCACGATGTCCATGTACGGGCTGCGGGAGAACTCGCCGTACTTCGCGTCGTCGTACGCGCGCTCGAGGTACTCCACGCTGGGCGAAATGGAGATGGCGCCGCGGAGATGGGGCCCCGGGCCGGGGAGGCAGGTGAAGTCCGGGAGCCCGTCCAGCGCCAGGTTGACCTTGCCGGACGAGCCGCGGAAGCGGTAGCGCCGCACGGCCTCGATGAGGTCGTCGGGGAGCTCCTTCGGGTCGACGAGCTCGGTGAAGGTGCGCCGGGGATCCAGCCCCGAGACGACGACGCGCGCCTCGAATTCGTCGCCCGATTCCAGCGCCACGCCGTACGCGCGCCCGTCCCGGACCAGGACCCGCGCCACGGGCGCGCTCGTCCGGATCTCCGCGCCGAACGCCCTGGCCGCCGAGGCGATGGCTTCGCTCACCGCGCCGGTCCCGCCCTGCTGGAAGCCCCAGGCGCGGAACGCGCCGTCGATCTCGCCCATGTAGTGGTGCAGGAGCACGTACGCGGAGCCGGGCGAGCGCGGGCCGAGGAAGCTGCCGATGATGCCGGACGCGGACTTCGTGGCCTTGAGCGGATCGAACTCGAACCACTCGTCCAGGAAGTCCGCGGCGCTCATGGTCAGGAGCCTGTACAGCGCATGGAACCGCTCCGGGCCGAGGGACCGGAAGTGCTTGCCGAGCCGGAGCATCCCCGCCACGTCGGAGGGCGCGAGCGACGTCGGGTCGGGCGGGACCATGTCCAGGATCGGTTTGACCGCCAAGGCCATCTGCTGCATGAGGCGGTCGAAGAGGGGGAGCGCGTCCGCGTCCCGGGGCGAGTGGCGGTACACCTCCCGGCGGGTCTCGTCCGGGTCCGCCCAGGTCACGAGGTAGTCCCCGTTCTCCAGCGGCGTGAACGTGCTCTCGAGGGGGAGGATCCGGAGCCCGTGCCGGGGGAGGTCCAGCTCCCGGATGATCTCCGGGCGGAGGAGGCTGACCACGTAGGAGAAGACGGAGAACCGGAACCCCGGGAAGACCTCCTCGGTGACCGCAGCGCCGCCGACCACGGGCCGGCGCTCGAGGACGAGGGTGCGGAGGCCGGCCCGCGCCAGGTACGCGGCGGCGACCAGGCCGTTGTGGCCGGCGCCGATCACGATGGCGTCGTAGCGTGAGGCGCTCATGGCGTCCCGTACCGCTCCGGAACGTGCTCCGCCCGGCCGACCGGGAGCTCGCGCGCGGGGGGCGAGAATCCGGATTCCAGGCAGCGCCGGACCTGCTCCGCCCGGCTCGTGTCCGGGACGCGGAACCGGAGCCGGTCCCAGCGTTCGAGCAGCGCGCGCCGGATCGCCTCGGTCGGGGTCTCGCCGGTGGTCCGGGCCAGCGCTTCGGCCAGCCGCTGGACCTCGGGGTCATCGATCTGGAGCGACACGGCGGCCTCCTGCGGTGAAGGGTCCTGCCTCCGGAACGCTGGCGCCCTCCGGGACGCCGGCCGGGATCGCCGCGCGGTCGGGTGGAACCGTGGACGCGGCGGAGCCCGGGAGCATGCGCACGCCGGGTGGGAGTTCGAGGCGACGTCGCCCGGATCCCGGTTCGCGGCTCGCGCCACGGCCCGCGGCCGCCGCACGCTCAGGCGCGCTTGCGCTCCGGGTCGAAGAACGGGAGCGGCACCACCCGGGCGCGGGCCTGGCGACGCCGGTGCTCGACGGTCCACTCCACGGTCAGGCGAGTGCCGGGCTCGTGGTACGGAGCGCGGACGTGCGCCAGCGCGATCGCCTGCTGGAGGAGCGGGGACCAGCACCCGCTCGTGGCGTAGCCGACCTGCCGGCCGAGGCGGTACACGGGCCGGCCCTCGCGCCACGGCACGGCCGGCATCCGGGGCGGGAGCCCGTGCTCGGCGAAGAGCCGCTCCACGGATTCCCGGTTCACCTCGAGCCCCACGAGGCGCCAGCGGGGCCGGGCCTCGCGTTCCGCCTCCAGCGCCCGCCGGCCGTTGAACGGGCCCTTGTCCGGACTCACCGTCCAGCCCAGGCCCAGCTCGAACGGCGATGACTTCCTCGACTCGATCAGCGCGAGGTGCGCGGAGTGGTAGTCCACGTCCGCCATGATGTGGCCGGCCTCGATCCGGGCGGTGTCCAGGGCCCAGATGCCGGCCGGCGTGATGCCGTCGGGCGTGCCCGCCGCCATCAGCGCGTCCCAGAGCGCGACCGCGCGTTCGGCGTCCACCCACAGCTCGTAGCCGAGGTCGCCGGTGTAGCCCGTGCGCGAGACGATGGCCGGGATCCCGGCCAGCTTCGTGTGCATGAGCCGGAAGTAGCGGAGGGATGCGACGTCATCCTCGGCCACCCGCTCGAGCACCGCGCGGGAGAGGGGGCCCTGGAGCGCGAGGGTGGCGGTGGCGGCCGAACGGTCCTCGAGGGCCACGTCCAGGCCCACGGCGTTCATGGAGAGCCAGCGCAGCGACGGGGTCGTGCCGGTCAGGAGGAAGGTCGTGTCGTCCAGACGGCTCACCATGCCGTCGTCGATGACCTTGCCGGCGCCGTCGCACCAGGTCGTGTAGAGGGCCTGGCCTACGCGGCACCGGGTCACGTCCCGGGTGACGACGCGGTCCAGCAGCCGGACGGCGTCCGGGCCGGCGATGCGGTACTTGTAGAGCGGCGAAATGTCGATGAGGGCGGCCGCGCTGCGGATCGCGGCGTACTCCCGGTCCGGGTGCGGATCGTACCCGCTCGCCACGACGAACCCGGCCCAACGGCGCCAGGTTCCGGCACGCACCAGGGGGGCGGTGCGGGGGTGGAGGGGGGTGACCGCGGCCATGGCCATAATTAGCTGCCAGTGTCGGGAATTCGCAACGGTGACGGACGGCCGGATGGGTGCCGGATCGTTCGGCGGTCGTTTGGTGGGCCAAAATGCGTGGGGTGAGCGAGGTGCAGGCTGCTCGACCCGATGGGCGTGGCGCGTCGGTCGGGGCGTCGGTAGGGTAGCCGGGCCACGCCGCCACGCCGCCCCCCCGCCCGCGCATCCCGGTGCCCGATGCGGCCGGTACCGCGGCACCAGCCCTGCATGGTCGGGGCGCAGGAGTATGTCCTCGCGCGCGCGGTGCCTGGTACTCATGCGATGATCGAGAGCGCGGGCCCGGCAGCATGGCGCCATGCGTGCGGCGCGTGGCGGACCGATCGCGCGATCGAGGCGACGGGGGAGGGCGGGCTCCTACCCCCGCCGCGCTCGCGGCGCTCGCCCCGATCTCACGACTCGGCGAGGGTCAGGCCGGCCGACCGAGCGGCGTCGGCCAGCCAGTTCGCGTCATTCGGCGAGAAATGGAAGACCAGGCCGCCGTTCGCGAGCATCGGCAACAGCTTGCGCGCCCGGGCCTGCTCCATGGCCGGGCACCCCTCGCTCCGGCCCGCCCGCTGCGCCGTCACGTACGGCGCGCCGTGCGCCACGATCCCGCGGCGCCGCGCCGCGTCGTTGTACGGGCCGGACAGCCCCTGGAGCCGGAGCCCGATGGAGGTGTACGCCTTGCCCCCGGCCCGTCCGCGGAAGGTGTAGGTCTCCTGGGCGAGGTAGAGGCCGAGCGACGTCGCCTTGCTGCCAGGACGGTTCGAGAAGCGGGTCGGCACGCCCTCACCACCCGAACCCCTCCCGTGCGCGACCGTGAACGGACCGTCCACGACCTCGAGCGCCTCCATGTCGAACACGTAGCCGCGCGGCTCACGGCTGCTCAGCCCGAAATCCACGAAGTAGAAGTACGGATTCCTGACCTTCCCGGGGTTCGCCGCCTGGTACGCGTAGTACGTCCGGAACGCCAGGCGCAGCGCTTCCGGGTGGCTCTGCTTCGCCACCCGCGGAGCGAGCGCACGCAGCGCGGCTTCGGCACGCGCTTCGGGTGAGTCGGCGACGTCGTCCACGGCGGACTCCCGCCCGTTCTCCGGGTTCGCGGCACTTCCAACCGGCCCGGCGTTGAACGCACGGTCCGGGCCGGATGCCGCGCCCGGGGCCAGGTGAGAGGCCAGGGCGGATGGGCTGGGCAGCAGCGGGCCGCTCGGGTCGAACGGCAGCACACCGCTCTCGATGAGCATGATGATCCCGATTCCGAGCAGGAGCAAATGATGCGGCATTGTTCCTCTACGGTTCGGTGAGCGCACCGGTCAGCGGTCTACGCTCGATTCCACGTTGTCGGCTCGATTGGGCGGCCCTGCGGCCCGCCCCGAGAAACCTGCGAGAGGTATCGATTCGCTGGGATACTCATGGAGATACGCCGCCAGGCGGGGAGGGTTCCGGTACAAAGTACGTTTTTGCAATGAGTTACGGGAATGCTCGGGAGATTCTGGTTGAAATGGGGCGGCGTTTGGGGCGTTGCGGTGGGTGCCGGCACGGTGCGGGGCGGTGACGTCGTCGTGGCCCGGCGAAGGAGAGGAGAGTTCGCGCGTTCTGGCGCCGGTGACGCAGGGAGGTGGCGCGGCCGGTATTGCCCGGCGTCGGACCGGGTTCGGCCAGGGGGGCCGAGTGGCGCTCCGGCGGCCTGGCGCGGGAGGTTGCGATGCGGTGGGGGAGGCGTCCGGTCCCGGAAGCGGCAGCAAACGATTCATCGGCGCGGCCCCGGGGGCTCCGGGTGGGCGGGTAGGCGGGTGCCCGCGAACGGCGGGTCGGGGGACGGGCGCGGGTCGGCGTCGTCCGGTGCGGCGCCGGCACCGACCAGGGACAGAGACTCCCGGATGTTCGGTCCGGCCGGTGCACCCGGCGGGAGGTGAACGCCGGTTCGAAGATCGAATAGACCGGGCGAGCGAGAGTCCGGCTGCCGTCGGCGTGGGGAGCTGCGGCCCGGTGGGAGCCCGTCCTGTCGCCGCGCGAGAGCGAGCGGGATCGGGGTGCGGCGGGGTATGCCGGTGCTACGCCATGTGACCGGGCTCGGTGGGGTATGGCTCGGTATGTTGGCTGGCATCGCGCCTTGGCTCGCGTCAGCGCGGCCGGGACGGCGTGTGGCCGCACGTTTCGGCGCAAAGCGGCGTTGCACGCCGCGTAGCGACGCGGCAGGACTCCGTCCGCGCGGCGGGGTCCGACACGGCAAGGCGTGGTTCGACCGGCCCGGTTCCGGTTCGTCTGGCGGGGCTCGGCGCGGCTCCGCACGCCGCGGTGCGCTTCGACATGTGTCCGCGCGCCGGTTGACGAGCGGTCGTGCCCGGGCGCGCGACGGGACCCGGCCCCGGGTCGATGTCCGATCGTGCCGGGCGCGGGCGCCGGGTTCCCTGGCCGGGTGCCGGGCCCGCGCCGACCGGATCCCGGGCCGGCCCTACGCGTTCGGGCCGGGGAAGGGCGGGAGCGGCCCGAACATGAAGTTGCCGCTGGAGTCCGGGTCCTCGCTCAGCAGGAACTCCTCCATGGCGTGGGACATCTCGCGGCGGGTCATGCGGCCGTCCTCGTCGAGGTCCGCGTGGGCGAAGAACACGTCCGCGGCGGAGCCGTCCACGCCGCACGCCTCGAGGTACGCGCGGTACTCCTCGATGGTGATCTCGTCGTCCCCGTCGGTGTCCATGGCGTCGAAGAGGAGCTGAACGTCTCCCCGCGCGAACGCCCGGACGGCCTCCCGGTCATCCAGGAAGATGTCCGCATAGCGGACGAACTCCTCCGCCGTGACGGCGCCGTTCTCGTCCAGGTCCGCGCTGTCCCGCACGGCTTCCCACTCCTCGAGGACCCGGTCCATGTGGCGCTCGTACTCGGGGGAATGGGCGGTCCAACCCCGCAGCCGCGCGAGCGCCCGCACGCGGCTCGTGTAGTCGTCACGGTCCACGCGGCCGTCCCGGTTCACGTCGAGGACCGAGAACAGCCAGCGGATCTTGTGCTTCTGGAACGGCGATAGCGGCATTTCCTCTGTCTCACGGAGCAAGGTCTGGTTGGACACGGATATAGCGGCGAACGGCGGCAGGGGCAAGGCGGGGTGGGGCTCCTCGGAGTGGCCGGCGTAGCGGCGCACGACGTGCCGGGAGCATTGCCGATTCATGGCCGCGTGAACTCCAGAAGTGTTGAAGGGACGGCGCGCCGGGCGTTGGGTCATTGGTGGTTCGCCGTCTCACTGCGCCGCTCCTCCTGCGTGCCGGTACCCGCCGGTCCGCCGGACCGCCAGCCCGGCGGGTGAGCCCGCCCACGCCCCGCCGCGCGGCGGCCGGGGCACGGGCGACACGGGAGACGATCGGTCATTGTCCGCGGGCGCGGGGCCGGACGCCGGTTTTCCTGGCCGCTGGCGCCGCCTATCTTGGCCCGATACGGCCGGAGCGCCCGGATCCGGCGCCACAGGCGCGGCGCCGGAGCGCGAGGGCGCCGCGGCCGGGCCCATGCTCGTCGCTCATGGGGCCGGGCTCCGGCATGGCGGCGCTGCTGCCCTGTGCGGGCGGCGCGAACGGCGCGGCTCGACGGGGGCGGCTCGAACGACCTCCACCCCGGGGCGTTCCGACCCGCCGGCAAGGCTGCGCCCGGGTTCTCGGTGGCAACTCCGGTCCCGGCCGGAGACCCGGTGCCGGTGCCCGCTCGTGACGACCGCCGCCTGCCGGTCCCCGGGGCCGGCCTGTTGGCGATGGACGACCCGGCGCGTTACCGTCCAGGGATGCCGCCGACCGGCTTCGGCATGCTTCGGCGGAAAGCCCGGCGCGGACGGCCGGGGGCAGGACCACGGGCGCCGTGGAGGAAGGCGAATGCGCAGCGGAGACAGGCGGACACGTTACTATGGGGAGGCTTGGCGAGGCGGGGCGCGGCCGCGGCCCCGGCGCCGCGACGGCCGGGGGCGCGTCGCGGGTTGCCGGACCGTCGTCGCGTTCCTCCTCCTGTTCCTCTGCGGTGCGCCGCCCGTCCGGGCCCGGCAGGCGACGCCGTTCCTCGAAACGGACCACTGGGTCCACGCCGCACTGCGGCGGCTGAACGGCCTCGGGCTCCTCGGAGCCGGCCATGATCCCGGCGGGCGATCCATCACGGAGCGCCGGGCCGAACGGCTCCTCCGATCCGCGGTCAGCGCCGCCGCGGGTACGCCGTACGAGGAGATCGCCCGGGGCTACCTGGACAGGTTCACCGAGGAGTTCGGCGAGCCGTGGGTGCGCCCCGCGGACGGGGGAGACGCCCTCGGACTCGCGGGCGGGGTGGGCCTCGGGGTGAGGGCGGAGTCCGGCGGGCTGACGGCGGCCACGGGCTACCGGAACACGGCCGGCGGCACGGATCCTCGCCCGATCCCGGACCGGGAATCCGTCGGCCCGGCGGCCCGGCTCCGGGTGTACGGCGGCCGCTATGCCGCCGGGCAGCTCGTGGCCACCACCGGGCGGGATGGCGCCGGGATCGGGGATGCCTACGTGCTCCTCACGCCGGCGTCGCTCGGGATCTGGTTCGGCCGCCGAGCCGTGGGGTTCGGGCCCGGCGCCGGCGGCGGGGTCGTGCTCTCGGCGGACGCCTTCACCGGCGGCGGCGTGGCGTTCCTGGAGGACGTCACCCTGCCGGGGTTCCTGCGTCACCTCGGACCGGTGCGCGCGGAGACCTTCCTGGCCCGGGTCCAGGGGGACGAAACGGTCCGGGACCCGTGGTTCTGGGCCGGGCGCCTCTCGGTCCAGCCCCACGAGCGGCTCGTCATCGGCGTCAACCGGGGCGCCATGGTGGCCGGGGACGAGGACTACGACCTCCGCCTCCGGGATCTGCTCTACGTGGTGATCGGGAAGCACGCGGGCCGGAAGAGCGAGGTCGACAACCAGATCGTGGCGGTGGACGTGTGGTATCGGGTGCCGGCCGGCCCCGTGCCGCTCGTGCTCTACGGGGAGTGGGGCTTCGAGGACAGCGCGGGGGCGTGGAAGGAGGCGCCCGGGATCCTGGCCGGCGTCCGGCTCGCGAGCGTGCCCGGGCTCCCGCGCCTCTCGGTGGCCGTCGAGCGGACCGGGTTCGTGCCGGGCAAGACGAGGAACCTGCCCTGGTACCGCCACTGGCGGTTCCACCAGGGGTGGACCGTGGACGGGCGGCCGCTCGGCCACCCGCTGGCCGGAAGCGGCACGGAATGGCGAGTCGCGGGGTGGGCCGACTCGCCCGACGCCCGGCTGCGGATCCGGGTCGATGCGTTCCACCGCGACCGGGGCGAGCTGAACCTGTATGCGCCCGACCGGGAAGGCGAGAGCGTAGGCGGCGAGGTCGACGTGGCGGTGCGCGTGGGACCGAGGGTCGAGGTGCGGGTGCGGGGCCTCCACGAGCGCGGCGACGGCGGGTGGCGCGAGACCCGCGTCGCGGCGTCCGGCCAGGTGCGGCTGTGGTGAACACCGGGCGGGCCCTGCAATCAGGCCGTGCCCCCTGCGTGCGCGCCCGGCACGCCGTCTTCCGAGCAGAAGGGCCAGGGAGGCGCCGTCCCCACTCACCGGTGGGGGACGGGGCGGGATTCCTGGCCGCGACGGGCAGGGAGCGGACGAGCGTCCCCGACCGCTCGCGAATTCGGGTCGGTCCGGGCCGAGGCCCCAGGAGTGCGCGGCGCCGGTAGTCGCCCGCCATGGCTGCCGCTGGGTGGGGATCCGACGCGGCCCGCCGCCGACGAACGCCGTGCGTGACTCCACGCTTCGGGCCTTGGCGCCGAACGGCGTCATTCGCCTGGGGAGGTTTCCGGGTGCGTCACCGGACCGTCGGCAGGCCGACGGCGTTCCTGGCGTGAACGGTACGGCGACACTCAAGGAGGCGAACAATGATATGAAATACTAATATTACAACAATCGTAATACACGATAATTGCATCATTCATCGTCGGCTCCCCTCCTCCCAATCCCCGCCGGACGAGAAGCGCGGCCAGGGATGCCGTCATCGGCCGGGGGACGGAGTGCGGTACCGCCGGCCCTGATCTCGTCCGCGCGGTTGCCGAACGGCCTGCCGCACCGCATCTTCTGCTGCCACGGACAGTTTCCCCTCGATCCTCAGAGCTGGTGTCGCAAAGATGCGTGTGATCGTCAGCGATCATCCGGGTTCGGGCCGGACCCGGTCAGGGATTTCGTTCTCGTTCTCGCGGGCGTCCGTCCTGCCCCGCGCGGTGCTCGTCGCCGGGCTCGTGGCCACGCTCGCTGCGGCGCGCCCGGCCGGCGCGGCCGCGCAGACGCGGCTGCTCCGACAGCCGACGGTGAGCGAGCGCCACATCGCGTTCTCGTACGCGAACAACATCTGGATCGTGGAGCGGGAGGGCGGCGTGGCGCGGCGCCTCACCAGCTCCCAGGGGCAGGAGATGCTGCCGAAGTTCTCGCCGGACGGGCGGTACGTGGCGTTCAGCGCGCAGTACGGCGGCAACACGGACGTGTACGTGGTCCCGGTGGAGGGCGGCGAGCCGCGTCGCCTGACGTGGCACCCGGGTCCGGACCTGGTGCAGGGGTGGTCCCCGGATGGGCGCCGCATCGTGTTCGCCTCGAACCGGGACGCCGCGCCGAGCGGGAACGCCTACCGGTTCTGGAGCGTGCCGGTGGAGGGCGGATTCCCCGAGCCGCTCCCCATGCCCCGGGCGTACCAGGGCAAGTACTCGCCGGACGGCAAGCGCTTCGCGTACCGGTTGGCCAGCTCCTGGGACGAGGAGTGGCGCAACTACCGGGGCGGGCAGAACCGGCCGATCTGGATCCTGGACCTGCAGACGTACGATCTCGAGGTGCCGCCGGGCTGGGAGGGGAGCAAGGACATCGACCCGGTCTGGATCGGGGACACGGTCTACTTCCTGTCGGACCGGGACTGGGCCATGAACGTGTGGGCGTACGACACCCGCACGAAGGCGCTGCGCCAGGTCACCCACTTCACCGACTTCGACGTGAAGAGCCTGGATGCGGGCGCCGGCGTGCTCGTGTTCGAGCAGGCCGGCTACATCCACCTGCACGATCCGCGCACCGGCGAGACGCGCCGCGTGAACATCGAGGTGCGGGGCGACTTCCCGTGGCTCGTCCCGCAGTGGAAGCCGGTGGCGGACCGGATCGTGAACGCGGCCATCTCGCCGACCGGCAAGCGCATCGTGGTCGAGGCGCGGGGCGACATCTTCACGATCCCCGCGTCCAAGGGCGACTGGCGGAACCTGACGAACACGGCGGACGTGGCGGAGCGGAACCCCGCCTGGTCCCCGGACGGGAAGTGGATCTCGTGGTTCAGCGATGAATCCGGCGAGTACCGGCTGGTGATCGCGCCGCAGGACGGGATCGGCGAGCGTCGCGTGATCGAGCTCCCGGACCCGACCTTCTACTTCACGCCCGCCTGGTCCCCGGACTCGAAGAAGATCCTGTTCACGGACACGCACCTGCGGCTCTGGATCGTGGACGTGGAGACCGGCCGCGTGACGCACGCGGACACGGACACGTACATGGTCCCGGAGCGCTCCATGAACCCGGTCTGGAGCCCGGACTCCCGGTGGATCGCGTACGCGAAGCGGCTCGACAACCAGTTCCGGGCGATCTTCGTGCACTCGGTGGAGACCGGGCAGGTGCACCAGATCACGGACGGGATGTCGGACGCCACCTGGCCGGCCTGGGACGCGTCGGGCAAGTACCTGTACTTCCTGGCCTCCACGAACTACGGGCTGAACACCGGGTGGCTCGACATGACGAGCTATGACCGGCCGGTCACCCGCGCGGTCTACCTCGCCGTGCTCCGGAAGGGCGAGCCCTCGCCGCTGCTTCCCGAGAGCGACGAGGAGGGTCAGGCGACGTCGTCGGGCGCCGGGTCCGAGGCGAACGCCGGCCGCGCGGGTGGCGCCGGCGGCGGGAGCGGAGCCGCGTCCCAGACGCCGACGGTGGTGATCGACTTCGACGGGATCCTCGAGCGCACGATCTCCCTGAACGTGACGCCGCGCAACTACTCCCAGCTCCGGGCCGGCCCGGCCGGTACGGTCTTCTTCCTGGAGACCGTCCCGGCGAGCGGGGTGAGCGGCGGGCAGCAGGCGCGGGGCGAGCTGCACCGCTACCAGCTCTCGGAGCGCCAGGCGAGGCCGTTCCTGTCGAACGTGCAGGCGTACACAATCTCGGCGGACCGGAAGAAGCTGGCCTACCGGTCGCCGGGCCCGAACGGCGGGACCTGGGGGATCGTGGACACGGACAAGGCCCCTCCGCAGGCGGGCGCGGGCCGGGTGAACGTGGCCGCGATCCGCAAGCTCGTGGATCCGCGCGCCGAGTGGCGGCAGATGTTCAACGAGGGCTGGCGCTTCCAGCGGGACTTCCTGTACGTGGACAACCTGCACGGCGCGGACTACCACGCGACGAAGGCCATGTACCGGCCGCTGCTGGACCACGTGGCGCACCGCGCGGACCTGAACTACCTGCTGGACATGCTGGGCGCCGAGGTGGCGGTCGGGCATTCGTACGTGCGCGGCGGGGACATGCCGCCGGTCCCCGAGGCGAACGTCGGGCTGCTCGGCGCGGACTTCGAGGTCGTGAACGGCCGGTACCGGATCAAGAAGATCTACACGGGCGAGAGCTGGAACCCGGAGCTTCGGGCGCCGCTCAGCGGCCCGGGGATCGACGTCGCCGAAGGCGAGTACCTGCTGGCCATCAACGGCGTGGAGCTGGTGCCCCCGGACAACCCGTACCGGTTGCTGGAGGGCACGGCGAACCGGCAGACCATCATCACGGTCGGCCCGCGGCCCACGCTCCAGGGCGCCCGCAACGTGACCGTGGTGCCGGTGGCGAGCGAGCTGCCGCTCCGGCAGTTCGCCTGGATCGAGGAGAACCGCCGCAAGGTGGATGAGCTGTCCGGCGGCCGGCTGGCGTACGTGTACGTGCCGAACACGAGCGCGCAGGGCTACAACTACTTCAACCGCTACTACTTCGCGCAGCAGCACAAGGACGGCGTGATCATCGACGAGCGGTTCAACGGCGGCGGCTCGGCCGCGGACTACATGATCGAGGTCATGTCCCGGCAGCGGCACGGGTACTTCAACAACCGGATCGGCGACCGGCGTCCGTTCTCCAGCCCGATCGCCGGCATCTGGGGCCCGAAGGTCATGGTCATCAACGAGATGGCCGGATCGGGCGGGGACCTGCTCCCGTACATGTTCCGGTTCATGGGGCTCGGCCCCCTGGTCGGGACCCGCACCTGGGGCGGGCTCGTGGGAACGTGGGACACGCCGCCGCTCATCGACGGCGGGACGATGATCGCGCCGCGCGGCGGGTTCTTCGATCTGGACGGGAAGTGGGCGGTCGAGAACGAGGGCGTCGCGCCGGACATCGAGGTGGAGATGACGCCGAAGGACGTGATCGCCGGCCGGGACCCGCAGCTCGAGCGGGCCGTGGAGGAGGCGTTGCGGCTCCTGCGGGAGAACCCGGTGGTGCGGCAGTCCGAACCGCCGCCGCCGATCCGGGCGCGGCGTCCGGCCCGGGCGTCGGACGGCGGAAACTGACCGTGGGCGGCGCCCGCCCATCACCGGGGTGGCGGGTGGGCGCGGCACGGCGGCGTAGACCGCGCACCCCGGCAGGGTGACGGCCCCCGGACGGCGCGCGCACAGGCGAGCGGCCCGGTGCCACTCCGGTGGCACCGGGCCGCTAGTTTTTCCGGCCGCCCGGCCGCCCGGAGCGCCGGCCTCCCGAAAGTGGGCGCACCGGCTCCCGAGGCGGTCTCGCGCCCCCTTACGCCTCGGGCGGTTGGCCGGGACGTCGATCCCCGCGCCTCCTCACGCAGCGCTCCGGTCCTCCGCGGGCGCCACGGGCGATGCCTCCACGGGCGCGCCTTCGGCCCCCTCTCCCTGACCGGCCGCGAGCGCTTCCGCCTCCGAGACCTCTACCACGTCCGCCCCCGGGCGCCGGAACGCGAGCTCCGGGAGCCGGTACGCGTGCACCGCGTACTGGAGCAGCATGCGCTCCGCGTTGAAGAACGAGCCGTTCAGCGCGATGGCCCAGCGGCGCATGTGCGCGTACGCGTCGGGGCGGGAATAGAAGGTGGGGATCACCGCGGACTCGAGCTTCTCGTAGAAGGCGGCCGCGTCCGCGCCGTCGTCCGGATCGCCGCCGGACCAGGCCTCGCCGATCGCCCAGCCGGTCACGCCCTCCACGTGGCCCTCGATCCACCAGCCATCCAGGATGCTGAGACTCGGCACGCCGTTCAGCGCGGCTTTCATCCCGCTGGTCCCGGACGCTTCGAGCGGCTGGCGCGGCGTGTTGAGCCACAGGTCCACGCCCGCGGTGAGGAGCGCGCCGAGCCGCATGTCGTAGTCTTCCAGGTAGACCACGGGCAGGTCCTCCCCCAACGCCCGGGCCGCCTCGTGCACGCGGTGGATCAGCTCCCGCCCCACGCCATCCCCCGGATGCGCCTTGCCGGCGAGCACGAACTGGAGCCGCCCGGCATCGCGGGAGAGGGCGCGCAGCCGCTCCGGGTCCGTGAACGCCAGCGTCACCCGCTTGTACGGCGCGGCGCGCCGCGCGAACCCGATCGTCAGCGCGTCCGGGTCGAGCCGCCGGCCGATGCGGCGCTCGATCTCCTCCAGGAGCCGGATCCGGGACGCCCGGTGCGCCTCGACGATCTCCTCCAGCGGGATCTCCACGGCGTAGCGGAGGTTCCCGTTCTGCACGCGCCACTCCGGGATGTGGCGGTCGAACACCGCCCGCATCGCGGGCGAGGTCCAGGTCACGGCGTGCACACCGTTCGTGATGGCGCCGATGCGATGTTCGGGGAACATCTTCCGCGTGACCTCCCGGTGCCGCATGGCCACGCCGTTCACGAAGCCGGAGAGCCGGAGCGCCGTGCGGGTCATGTCCAGCTCGCCCCCCGCGGCGCAGCCGGCGCGCTCCAGGCGCACGGCCCGCTCCTGCCCGAGCACGTGCCGCACCAGGTCCATCGGGAAGCGGTCGTGCCCCGCGGCCACGGGCGTGTGCGTGGTGAACACGCAACGGCGCCGCACGGCTTCCAGCGCTTCCCGATCGGGCGGCCCGTCCCCGGCCCGCGCCGCCTCCAGCTCCTCGAGCAGTGCCAGCGCGAGGAGCGCGGAGTGGCCCTCGTTCATGTGATAGACGGCGACGTCGCGCCAGCCGAGCGCCCGCAGCATGGCCACCCCGCCCAGGCCGAGCACCGCTTCCTGGCACAGCCGGTAGCGGGCGTCCCCGCCGTACAGATGGTCGGTCAGCCCCCGATGCTCTTCCGCGTTCTCCGGCAGGTCCGTGTCGAGGAGGAGCAGCGCCACGGTATGGCCCGTGGCACCGCGCACCGTGTGGCGCCACGCCCGGATGTGGACCGGCCGGCCCTCCAGCGGGATCTCGACCCGGACACCGACCGGCTCGAGCCGGCGCTCCGGCGCCCACGGCACGGGATGCTCCGACTGCCAGCCATCATCCGAGAGCTCCTGCCGGAAATAGCCCTGCCTGTGCACCAGCGTCACGCCGACCACGGGCAGGCACAGGTCCGCGGCCGCGCGCAGCGTGTCGCCCGCCAGGATGCCGAGCCCGCCGGCGTACGTCGGCATGTCCGGCTCCAGCCCCACTTCCATCGAAAAGTATGCGACGACGGCGCCGCCGCCGCCCGCCGTGCTTCCACGTTCGTCGATCCCCATCGCTCCCTCCCGGCCCGGCCCCGACCCCGCCGGCCCCGGTGTCCCGCGCCCGCGAAGGCACCGTGCCCTCCGGGCCCGTCGCGCCCGATCGAGCGCCCGTAGGGCCGGTGCGTCGCCGGGCCCTGGCCCCGGCCTCGACGCGCAATGATCGGTCCACCCCGACCGCCGCCCCGCCCCGGCCACCGGCCGGTTGCGAGTTCCCGTACCGACTTCGGGCGGACGGACCCGGGCTTTGCACGAAAAGTGCATGCTCGTTCGGCGCACGACCGGCATGGCGGGGGCTTGGGTTGACGCAAGGCGAAGGTGGATCCGGTGGCGTTGGAGATGGGTCGGTTGTCGACCGGGGTCCCGGGGCTGGACGAAATCCTGGACTGCGGGTTGATCCCGGGGCGCACCTATCTGGTGCGGGGCGGACCCGGCACGGGCAAGACGACGCTGGGTCTGCATTTTCTCTGCGCGGACGCGGATGAGCCGGGGCACAACCTGCTGATCACGCTGGAATCTTCGGAGGCGGACATCCGGCGGGACGCGGAGCGCCTGGGATTCGACCTGGGCCGGGTCGAGTTCCTGGATCTCAGCCCCTCGGCGGACAGGTTCCGGGAGCCGGGGCCGTACGACATCTTCCCGCCGGCGGAGGTGGAGCGGGACCCCACGACGCGGCGGATCCTGGAATACGTGGAGCGGCTGCGGCCCCGGCGGGTGTTCGTGGACGCGGTGACGACGCTGCGTCTGCTGGCTCCGGACGCCTACCAGTTCCGGACGCACGTGCTCGCGTTCATGCGGTTCGTGACGAGCTTCGGGTCCACGCTGCTACTCGCGGCGGAGGCGAGCCGGGAGGCGCCGGACGAGGATCTCCAGTACATGTGTGACGGGATCATCGAGCTGGGCTACCCGCTCGACTGGCGCTACGGCGATCGGGTCCTCCAGGTCAGCAAGTTCCGGGGCTCGCGGTTCCGGACCGGGCAGCACGCGATGCGCCTGACGGACCACGGGATGGAGGTCATGGCGTGGCCGGAGCTGCCGGAGCGTTCGATCCCGGCGGTGGGCGAGCCGATCCGGTCCGGCGTGCCGGAGCTGGACGCCATGCTGCACGGCGGGCTGGAGCGCGGGACGGTCACGCTCCTGGCCGGCACGGCGGGCGCGGGCAAGACGACGCTCGGGATGCTGTTCGCGGTGACGCTGGCGCGGCGGGGCGAGCGGGCGGTGGTGTACACCTTCGAGGAGCTGCCGGCCACGCTGGCGCGGCGCATTGAGGCGTTCGGCATCGAGTGCTCGGAGCTGCGGTCGCGGCGGCTGCTCGAGGTCGTGGAGGTGGAGCCGGGCGCGAACACGCCGGAGCGGCTCGCCCACCTGCTGAAGACGGAGGTCGGAGCGGGTACGCGGCTCGTGCTGATCGACGGCGTGGCGGGGTTCCGGCGCTCGCTCCGGGGCGCGGACGTGGCGGACGATCTCTGGCATCTGTGCAAGTACCTGCGGACGCTGGGCGTGACCGTCCTCTTGGTGGACGAGGTGGGCGGCCCGCTCTGGCCGTTCGGCGGGCCGGACTGGGGGATCCGCCACCTGGCGGACAACATTCTGTTCCTGCGTCACTACGCGGAGCGGGGCGAGCTGCGCACGGCGCTCGGCGTGCTCAGGAAGCGGCCGGGCACCTTCGAGCGGTCGATCCGCGAGATCGAGATCGGCGAGAGGGGCGTGCGGGTCGGCCGGCCGCTGACGGAGCTGCACGCGATCCTCTCCGGTCCGCCCGGGGCGGCGAGGTCCTGAGGCGGCGGGATGGACCGGATCCTGATCCTGGTGGATAGCGCGCGGAATCGGACGCTGCTCTCGGAGTATCTCCAGCGGGACCACGAGGTCCTGATCGGGGAGGGGGATCGCGCGCTGGACGAGACCTTCGACCTGTGCGTCATCGACGACCGCGCGCTGCATCGGTTCTTCGACGAGGCCATCGAGCGGAGGAGGCGGGAGGAGCCGCAGGTGCTGCCGTTCCTCCTCCTGACCACGCGGCGGCGGCTGGACCATGCCTGGGGCCGGCTCTGGCAGGTCGTGGATGACGTGATCATCGCGCCCGTCCGGAAGTCGGAGTTCCGGGCGCGGGTCGAGGTCATGCTGCGGAACCGGCGCCTCTCGCTGGACGTGGCGCGCCGTGCCGAGCTGGCGGAGCGGGCCGCGGCCGCGCGGGACCTGCTGCTGGCCATGGTCTCGCACGACCTGCGCAACATGCTCAACAGCGTGCTGATGAGCGCGCATCTCCTGCTCGACGCGCCCCTGGACGAGGCGAAGCGCAGGGAGCAGCTCGAGATCATCCGCCGGTCGTCGGAGGCCATGAACCGTTTGATCCAGGACCTGCTGGACGTGGCGAGTATCGAGGCCGGCCGTCTCGCGGTGGATCGCCAGCTCCAGCCGGTGGCGCCGGTCCTCCGCGAGGCGTGCGAGATGGTGCGGGCGCGGGCGGAGGAGAAGGGGTTGGAGCTGGAGTGCGACCTGCCGGGCGACCTGCCCGAGCTCCCGATCGATCGGGACCGGGTGATCCAGGCGGTGGTGAACCTGCTGGACAACGCGCTCAAGTTCACGCCGGAGGGCGGACGCATCGTCGTGCGCGCGGAGCGGTCGGGGGACGGGGTGGTGACCCGGGTGTCGGACACGGGGGCCGGGATCCCTCCGGAGGTCGCGCCGCACGTGTTCGACCGGTTCTGGCGGAGCCGGTACCGGAAGGAGCGGGGGGCGGGGCTGGGGCTCACCATCGTGAAGGGGATCATCGAGGCGCACGGCGGCGCCGTGGCGGTGGAGCCGCACGCGGGTCCGGGCACCACGATCCGATTCACGCTCCCCGGGTGACCGGGGCGACACGGCTCGGCCTCCGGCGTCGGCTGCGGAGGCCTCCGCTTCGATCCACCGGTCGGCGGGGTCCGCTACGTGTAGGCGGCGAGAGCGGATCCGCACGATCCCCCGCGCGGGGGGTACCACCTAACGATCCGGTCCACGAACCTGTCCAGTAGATGGACGGATCCTCCGCCGGCGATCTCGCCGGGGGCGTCACGGGACTCGTGAGAAGGGGCGGATTGGCGCTGATGCGAGGGAATCGCCATGGCAGGCACGGGGCTGGCCGGCAATGCGCGGCGCCGCGGTCCGCGTTGCGCTGGGGTTGACCGATGGCGCGCGACCGTGACCGGGCCCCGGAGCGGGACGTGCTGGCCTTGCCGGTAGCGCCGGACCCTGCGGGCGGCGAACCGTCCGCGACGGACGCGGCGCTCGTCCGGGAAGCGCAGCGGGGGAACGCCGAGGCGTTCGAGCTGCTCGTTCGGCGGCACCTGCGGGCCGCGTACGCCGTGGCCGCGGCGGTGCTCGGGGATGCGGGCGGCGCCGTGGACGCGGAGGACGTGTGCCAGGACGCGTTCCTGACGGGGCTGCAGAGGATCAGGGAGTGCCGGGAACCGGAGCGGTTCCGCTCGTGGCTGCTGGCCATCGTGCGGAACCACGCCCACAACCAGAGGGCGCGCGCCGCGGTCCGGGCGGCGAGCCCGCTGGATGGGGACGGCGTGGTCGTGTCCGGCGATGCCGACCGCGGCTGGCGGGGGGCCGGGTCCAACGGCGACGCCACGGCGGTGGCGTCCGGCGAGGATCCTCTGCGGGACGCGGAGCGAGCGGAGCTGCGGGGCAATCTGCAGGCCGCGCTGGATACGCTCACGGAGCTCCAGCGGAATGTCGTGATCCTGCACGACCACGAGGGTTGGCGGCACGCGGAGATCGCCCGGGAGCTGGGCATCTCGCCCGGCGCGTCGCGGTTCCATCTGCACGTGGCGCGGCGGGCGCTGCGGCGCCAACTGTCGAAACTCTATGCGCGGGAGTCGATCGCGTGATGGATGAACGAATCGACGGGACCCTGCTCGATCCGCGGCTGGACGTGGAGCGCTGGGAGCGGGTGGTCGGGTCGATCATGGAGGCCGCGGCGCCGGAGCTGGAGCGGCTCGCCGTGGAGCGGACGCCGGTCATGGTGCTCGCGGACTGGACGCGGCCGGTGTTCGCGTTCGCGGCGTCGCTGGTAGCGCTCGCGAGCACCGCGCTGCTGGCCGTGGGCGGCGTTGGCGGGGGCGAACTGTCGGACACGCCGGTCGTGGCCGAGGCGATCGTGCCGGAGGCGCTGGCGGCGTGGCTCGTCGCCGACCTCCCGCCCACGGTCGAGGAACTGGTGACCCTGGTGGAGGGAGGCGCGCAATGAGCCACATCCTGGGGGGCAACGCACGGAACCGCCTGGTGGTGCTGGCGCTTCTCGTCCTCGTGTTCGTGGCGGGCGCCCTCACCGCGCTCGCGGCCGTGAGAATCGCGGACCGGCGCGCCGAGGCCGCCGCGCCTGCATGGACGGATGCGGGCTCGCCGCCCGGATCCGTGCCCGCCGCGCCGGCTCGCGGCCGGCGCGGCGACCGCATGGACCGCATGAACCGGATGCGCATGCGCAACGGCCCCATGGGCCCCTCCGCTATGAGCCACGTGCTCGCCGATAGGCTGGGGCTGAGCGAGGAGCAGCGGGCGAAGGTCGCGGAGGTGCTCGAGCGGCGTCGCCAGCAGTCGGACTCGATCCTGGCCGAGATCCGCCCGCGCCTGGCCGCGAACCTCGACTCCGCCCACGCCGAGATCCGCGAGCTCCTGGACGCCGGCCAGCGGGAGGCCTTCGACCGGTTCCTCGCCGAGGGTCGCTCCCAGATGTTCCGCCGGCTGGGCCGGCCCTTCCCGCCCGGGCAGGAAGGGGCGCGCCGCTAGGCCCGGACTCCCCACCCCGCCCGCCCCCCGATCCCGGGGCGGGCGGGCCGCCATCCGCCCTGCCGCCCGGCCCCCCCTTTTCCGACTCGCCCCGATACGATACTTTCGGGCCGACTCAACCTGACCGCGTGCGGCCCAGGCATCCGTTTCGACGTGGAAGGAGGATTCCTGCGATGCGCTCCATCTTCGGGTTGTTCGGCCGGTCCCCGTTCGGGCCGTTGACCGAGCACACGGAGCGGGTTCGGGAGGCGGTTCGACTGGTCCGGCCACTCTTCGAGGCGTTCACCGCCGGCGATTGGGACCGGGCCGCGGAGATCAACGAACAGATCTCCAAGATCGAGCACAAGGCCGACCTCCTCAAGAACGACATCCGGGACCACCTCCCTCGCTCGATCTTCTTGCCCGTCGACCGCAGCGACGTCCTGCTCCTCCTCAAGGAACAGGACCGGCTCGCCGACCGGGCCGAGGACCTCGGCGTCCTGGTGAACATGCGTCGCACGCCCACTCCGGAGGGGATGAAAGAGGGGACGCTCGCCCTCGTCGACGCGGTCGTGGCCGCGGCCGAACGCTGGTTCGACACCGCCCTCGACATCCCGCTCCTCCAGGAGGCGTCATTCACCGGGCCCGAGGTCGTCAAGGTCATGGACCGGATCAAAGAGGTCTCCGACCTGGAGTGGGAGGCGGACAAGCGGTTGGCCACGCTGTCCCGCACGCTTTTCCAATATGAAGGAGAGATCGGCGCCGTCTCGATCATGCTCTGGATGAACATCATCCGGGTGCTCTCCCAGATCGCGGACCACGCCGAGAACTCCGCGGACCTTCTTCGATTGATGCTCGCGAGAAGATGACTTTAGCGCTGCTCGTCCTGTTGGCCACGCTCGTAGCCGGGCTCTACATGGCCTGGACGATCGGCGCGAACGATGTTGCGAACGCGATGGGGACCTCGGTCGGATCGGGCGCGTTGACGCTCGTCGCGGCCGTCGTCCTTGCAGCCATATTCGAGTTCAGCGGCGCGGTCCTGGTCGGCGCCAGCGTCACGGAGACGATCGGCCGCGGCATTGTCGAGACCACGTTCTTCGAGGTCACCGGGCCGTTCGGCCAGGACGGACCGCTCATGCTGGCCGTCGCCATGCTGTGCGCGCTCCTGGCCGCCGCCGCATGGCTCCACCTCGCCACGCACCTCGCGCTCCCCGTCTCGACCACGCATTCCATTGTCGGTGCGATGGTCGGGGTCGGCGTCGTCGCCTTTGGCTTCAAGGGCGTGGCGTGGAGCAAGATGGGTCAGATCGTGGGGAGCTGGCTGGTCTCGCCGATCCTCGGTGGGCTCTTCGCGTACCTCAGCTTCGTGGCCATTCGGCGCCTGATCCTCCAGGCCGACGATCCGATCGGCGCCACGAAGCGCTACTCGCCCTACATCGTTGGCGCGGTCGTCACGGTCATATTCCTGTCCTTCATCTACAAGGTGCTGGGCAGCCGGTTCGACGTGCCGCCGCTCGTCGTATCCCTCGTGGTCGCGCTCGGCGCCGGCGCCGTGGCCGCTCTGCTCACGCGGATCATCGTCCGGCACGCCGACCCGGCGCGGGGCACGAACCCGTACCTCTACGTGGAGCGCATATTCGCCCTGCTGCAGATCGCCACGGCGTGCTTCGTGGCGTTCGCGCACGGGGCGAACGACGTGGCGAACGCCGTGGGCCCCGTCTCCATGGTGGTCATGCTGTACAACTCGGGCTTCTCCAGCGTGGTCGGCGCCGTCGCGGTGCCGAAATGGGTCCTCGTGCTCGGTGGCGCGGGGATCGTGGTCGGCATCGCCACGCTCGGCTACAGGGTCATCCAGACGGTCGGCAAGGAGATCACGGAGATCACCCCGACACGGGGCTTCAGCGCCGAGTTCGGTGCGGCGACCACGGTGCTCCTCGCCAGCAGCCTCGGGCTCCCGATCTCCACGACCCACACGCTCGTGGGCGGCGTGATCGGGATCGGCTTCGCCCAGGGCATCGGCGCCCTGAACCTGTCCATGATCCGCTCCATCGTCGGATCCTGGGTCGCGACCGTGCCCGTGGCCGCGGCGGTGGCCGCGCTCCTCTTCTTCGTCGCGCGGGCGCTCATCCTGTGACCCCGGCGACCGGCGCGGGGCGGCCGTTCCGAGGGCGGCCGCCCGCCCGGCGCCGGACCCCCGCGCTACTCACGTAACGACCACCGAATTCTCCACCCCGAACGGGGAAGGGACGTAGCCGTCGGCCTCGGGATCGTTGATCCATCGCTCTCCATCCAGCAGGTAGCGAAACTGGTACTCGCGGCCCGGCTCCAGGTCGACCGTCGCGCGCCAGGTGTTGTTCCTGTCCCGCTTCATGGGGACGGTTTGCTGCCACTGGTTGAAGTCGCCCATCAGGTGCACCCGCGTGGCGGGCGTGTCCGGCAGCAGGAAGGTGACCTTGACCAGGTTCTGCTTCTGGAACCTCCGCTTCTTGAGCATATCGCACCTCCGCATGGGTTTTCGGTTCGGGCCCGCTCGGGGCGCTGTTCGAGGCGACGTCGCGCTGCGCCGGCTCCGGGCGCGGGGCCGCCCGCGTCGCCGCCGAAGCCGCCGGTAGAGCGGGGCATGCTCGCCGGGACCGCCCGTCCGGTCCGGGCGAGGCGGGGCGATCGGTCCTGGCCGCCGGGCCGGCGAAGGCCGGCGCCGGAGCGCCGGGCTCGGCGTGGCCGCGTCCGGTTCGGGCACGTTTTGCCCGCTCCCCCCGCGCCACGCCCGGGTCCGCCCCGGGCGGCGGCGCCCGGGGACGGGGCGGGACCTCGAGCCGCGGGCGCCGGCCGCGCAAACAGGCCGGCGGGGCCATGGATCGGCTGGACGCCGCGGGCCCGGGCATGGGCACGCAGGTCGGGGAGGCCGGCGAGAGACGGCCCGCGACCGGGGCGTGGTTCCGGGGCCCGGCCATCCGCGCCGGGCCGCGGGCCGCCGCGACGTCGACTCCGTTCCCGCTCAGCGGCGCAGCGCCCACAACGCGAACGCCGGCAACGCGACCGCCGCGCCGATCGCCGCCGCGACCCGGGCGACCGTGGACGCGCCGCGGCCGTTCGTCCACCCGCCGTGCACAGCCGCGAACTCGGGAATCGGCTCGAAGAGGTTCCCGGCGGTAGACGCCGCGGGCTCCGGCGCCAGGTGCACCCGGTCCACGAGCCACGCGCCGGTCCGCTCGTACAGCCCCGGCGTCAGCGCGTGGTGCGCCGCGAGCATGAGGCCCGGAGCGCCGATGAACACCTCCCGCCGCGGCCGGCGCGCCAGCCCCACGATCACCTGCGCCACCCGCTCCGGCGGGTAGACCGGCGGGATCGGCCGGATCGCGCGCCCCGTGTAGTTCGCGGCGTGCTCGAAGAACGGCGTGTCGATCGCGGCCGGGAGCACGGTGCACACGTGGACCCCGTCCAGCCCATCCAGCCGGAGCTCCATGCGCAGGCACTCGGAGAACCCCCGGATCCCGTACTTGGAGGTCACGTACGCGCTCGTGTACGGTTGCGGCGCCGCCGCGGCCACCGACGCGACGTTGATCAGCACGCCTTCGCCCTGCTCCCGGAACCACGGCAGCGCGGCCCGTGCGCCGTTGATGCACCCGAACAGGTTCGTCTCGATGACGCGGCGATAGGCGTCCGCCGGCGCATCCTCGAATCGCGAGAAGAGCGTGACGCCGGCGTTGTTCACCCAGACGTCGATCCGGCCGTGGCTCTCGATGGCCGCCGCGGCCACGGCCCGGAGCGCGGACTCGTCCGTCACGTCTCCGGCCACCGCCCGCGCCCGGCCGCCCCGCGCCTCGCACTCCGACGCCACCTCGCGCAGCGCCGGCCCGCGCCTGGCCGTGAGCACCAGGCGCGCGCCACGACCCGCGAACTCGAGCGCGGTGGCCCGTCCGATCCCGCTGGACGCGCCCGTGATCACGACCACCGACTCGCTGATCTTGCGTGCCATTGGTCCTCCCGTGGTTGCGGGCCGCCGGGGCAAGTTCCGCGCCGTTCACCGCCGGCGGGTCTGGGCTCACGGGCCGGACGCCGACGGCCCGCGGCGTCCACTCCCTTGCCGCCGCACGCGCCGGACCCGCGCCTCGGCCTCCCGCAGGGCCCGCCACGCCCGCTCCAGCTCGCGTTCCAGCTCCCAGACCCGGCGCTGCGCGCGGCGGAGCTCCCGCTCCGCCCGCTCGAGCTCGCGGTCCGAGGCCCGCGGCCCGGCGCCGGACGCCTCATCCTCGGCGCCCCCTTCGGGCTCCGTGGGGCTGGACGGGGGAGGTGTCGGTTCGGCCATGCTCCGGGTCGCGCAGGAACGGTCCGTCGCCGCGCGGCGGGTCCGCGCGGCGCGCCGGCCGGATACGGTCATCGCCGGGAGGAAAACGACGCGTGGGGCAAAATCCGCGCCTCCGCGCCGGGCACCCGGACCCCGGCCCACCGCCGGCAAGGGCAGCGGGATCCCGGAATCGCACCGGGCAATGGACCCGGTCCGCCAAATCCGCTACATTCTGTTTGGTCCGACATCGTCGGCCGGCCGGAACCGGCCGCGTGGGGGGCTTTCGCGGGTTGGCGAGCCCCGGGCGCGCACCGCGCGACCCCGGACCTTCCGAGGATCAAAGGGAAACGACAATGACCGAGACGGTGACCGGATCTGGGAGCGGCGGAGTCGTCGCCGGCAGCGAAGGCGCGCCGGTGGACACGCGCGAGGAACGTGCTCCGGCCGACGTCGCCCAGCTGACCCGGGGGAAGGCCATCCGGGCGTTGACGCCCGTCGGCTGGCTCCTCCTCGGCCTCCTCCTCGCCGCCCAGCTCGTGGCGGTTTGGATCTCCCCGCCCGACCGGGACATGGGTCATCTCCAGAAGATCATGTACGTGCACGTGCCAGCCCTGTGGACCGCGTTCGTGCTCTTCTTCGTCGTGTTCGTGGCGAGTCTGATGTACCTCTGGCGGCGCGCCGACCGCTACGACCTGGTCGCGGCTTCCGCCGCGGAGGTCGCCGTGGTGCTGACCGGGCTCGGACTCGTCCTCGGCTCCATCTGGGGCAAGCCGACATGGGGCGTGTGGTGGACCTGGGATCCGCGGCTGACGACCACCGCGATCCTGTTCCTCCTCTACGCCGGGTACCTCGCGCTCCGCTCGTTCACCGAGGACCCGGAGCGCCGCGCACGCTGGAGCGCGGCCGTCGGGATCCTCGCGTTCCTGAACGTGCCGATCGTGTACCTGTCGGTGCGCTGGTGGCGGACGCTGCATCAGGTGCAGTCGAGCCCGTCCACCGTGGATGACCCTTACGTGCTCGGTCTCCGGCTGAACGCGATTGCGTTCCTGCTCCTGGGCGCTTACTTCGTGGTGCGACGCTACCAGACGGCCAGGCTCGAACGGGAAGCCGAGGCCCGTGTGCAGGAGGCGTCCTTGCGAGGAATCTGAGCGGGAGACATCCCATGACTGAATGGAGCTACATACTGGCTGCGTACGCGCTCACCTGGATCGTGCTGGTGGGCTACGTGGTCCATCTCGGCAGGCGCCGGCGCAAGGTGGTTCGGCTCGTAGCGGCGCTGCGGTCGGACGGGCAGCCGGGCGCGGGAGGTGAGCCATGAGCGGACAGGCGAAGTCCGGCAAGGGACGGCGCCGGATCGCGGTGCTCGTCGGCGTGCTCATGGTGCTCGGCGCCTTCGGCTACCTGCTCTACGGCGGGATCGGAGACAACCTGGTCTACTTCCTCACGCCGACGGAGCTCCTCGCCCGGGGCGAGTCGGCGTACGATGCGCCGGTCCGGCTCGGCGGCCAGGTCGTGCCGGGCACGGTCCAGTGGGATCCGGACGCGCTGGACCTCCGCTTCCGCCTCACGGACGGCGCCGAGATCGTGGAGGTCCACTCGACCGGCGCGCCTCCCCAGATGTTCCGGGACGGGATCGGCGTGGTCGTGGAGGGGCGTTTCACGCGCAGTGGGGTGTTCGAGTCCACGAACCTGATGGTCAAGCACTCGAACGAGTACCGCGCCCCGCACGACATGGAGAAGCCGGAGGAGATGTACCGGACGCTCATCCGGGAGGGCGGCGGGCAGTGAGCCGCGCCACTCGCCCGGCCCGAGGGGGAGGAGTCCGTTGATTCGCATCGTTGGTTACGCAGCGCTGGTGGTGGCGCTCCCGGTCGCGCTCTGGGGCGTCGTCACCGCGGTGCTGGGTGTGCGACGTCGCCGCCCGGACCTCATCCGCAGCGCGGAATCCGCGGCGTTCGTCAACTTCTGGCTGTTGACCGCGTCCAACCTGGCCATGGTCTACGGGCTGCTGGCGCGGGACTTCAGCATCTCGTACGTGGCGCGGGTCGGCAGCTGGTCCACGCCGAACTTCATCGCGGCGATCTCGCTGTGGAGCGCCCTGGAGGGCTCGATCCTCTTCTGGGGCTGGGTGCTCGCCACCTACACCGCGCTCGCCGTGTGGCTGTACCGCGGGCGGTTCGGGGATCTGATGCCCTACGCCACGGCCACCATGCTCGGCGTGGGCGCGTTCTTCTATCTCCTGCTGGTCGGCCCGGCGAACCCGTTCGGGCTGGTTTCGCCCGCTCCGCCGGATGGCCCGGGGCCGAACCCGCTCCTCCAGAACCACATCCTCATGGCGGTCCACCCGCCGCTCCTCTACCTGGGTTACGTGGGGATGACCGTGCCGTTCGCGTTCGCGGCCGGCGCGCTCCTCTCCGGGCGGCTGGACGCCGAGTGGATCCGCGCCACGCGGCGCTGGACCGTGGTGGCGTGGACGTTCCTCACCCTGGCCATCGTGGCCGGGATGTGGTGGAGCTACGAGGTGCTGGGTTGGGGTGGATACTGGGCCTGGGACCCGGTCGAGAACGCGTCCTTCATGCCCTGGCTCACCGCCACGGCGTACCTGCACTCCACCATGGTGCAGGAGCGGCGGAACATGCTCCGGACCTGGAACCTGACCCTGATCATGAGCACCTTCGTGCTCACGATCCTGGGCACGTTCCTGACCCGCAGCGGCGTGATCACGTCGGTGCACGCGTTCACCGAGGGGACGATCGGGATCTATTTCCTGGTCTTCATTGCGGCCGTGCTGCTCTTCTCGGGCGTGCTCCTGGCGGGCCGGGCGGACGAGCTGAAGAGCGTGGGCACGCTGGACTCGCCGCTCTCCCGGGAAACGGTCTTCCTCTTCAACAACCTGCTCTTCTCGGCGTTCACCTTCACGGTGCTGCTCGGCACGCTCTTCCCGCTGGTGGCCGAGGCGCTGCGCGGGGTGCGGGTGAGCGTGGGCGCGCCGTTCTTCAACCGGATGACGCTGCCGATCGCGCTGGCGCTGCTGCTGCTCATGGCGTACGGTCCGCTGTTGCCGTGGCGCAAGGGCCGGCGGGAGGACATCCTGCGGCGGTCGATCGTGCCGACGGTGGCGCTGGTCGTGGTCGGCGCGGCGTCGCTCCTGTTCCTGACCCGGAATCTCACGGCCGTGCTGGTGTTCGGGCTCTGCGCCGCGGTGCTGGCCGCGACGGCGTACGAGTTCGTGGTCGGGACCCGGGCGCGGATGCGGGCGAAGGGGGAGGGCGCGCTGGTGGCGTTCGGCCGGCTGGTGACCGGGAACCGGCGCCGGTACGGCGGCTATCTGGCGCACGTGGGCATTGCGCTGATGGCGGTCGGGATCGCGGCGTCGTCCACGTTCAAGGTGGAGGCGGAGGGCACGGTCCGGCCGGGCGAGGGGGTGGCCATAGGCGAGTATATGGTGGTGCTGCGGGAGGTCTGGGCGGCGGAGGAGTCGCACCGCTTCGTGGTCGGCGCGGACCTGTCGGTGGAGCGGGCCGGCCGCGAGGTCGGCAAGCTCGCGCCGCGGCTCAACTTCTACCGCAACCAGAGCGAGCCGATCACCACGCCCGCGGTGCGGAGCCGGCTCGACGGGGACCTCTACGTGAATCTGATGGCGTTCGAGCGGGACGGCTCGTCCGCCACGTTGCGCGTGCTCCTGGAGCCGCTCGTTCCGTGGATCTGGATCGGCGGCTTCGTGGTGGCGTTCGGCTCGTTCTGGGCCGTGCTGCCGCCGCGCCGGCGCCGGCTCCGCTTCGACGAGGCCGGCGGCCTGTTGCTGGATGAATCCGAAGACGACGTCGGCCCGGCCGTGCGCGCGCCCGCGGCGGCCGCGGGGCGCGGGGCCTGACCGCCCGGCGCCCGCCACGGGGCCGCATGGGGAAAGGATGCGGATTATGCGTCGGATCTACTGGACAGCGATCCTCTTCACCGGGGTGTGGGCCGCGGGGTGCGGTGCGGGCGCGCCCGACGCGTCCGCGGAGGCGGACGTCGGGGCCGAGCTCCTGCCGCCCGAGGTCACGCCCGAGATGCGGGCCATGACCGGCGCCGTGCCGTTCGAATCCCGCCCGGACGAGCCGCGGCTGCGCAACCTGCGCAAGCTCACCCACGGCGGCGAGAACGCCGAAGCGTACTTCTCCGCGGACGGCAGCCGGCTGATCTTCCAGGCGACCTGGCCGGGGATCAACAACTGCGATCAGATGTTCACCATGGACGTGGAGGGCGGGGACCTGCGCATGGTCTCCACCGGGATCGGACGCACGACCTGCGGCTTCTACTTCCCGGACGGGCGGATCCTGTACAGCTCGACGCACGAGAGCTCGCCCGAGTGTCCGCCGCCGCCGGACTACAGCCGTGGCTACGTCTGGCCGCTGCACGACTACGACATCTACGTGGCGAACCCGGACGGCTCCGGGCTCCGCAACCTGACGAACCGCCCGGGCTACGACGCGGAGGCCACCATATCGCCGGACGGCAGCAAGATCGTCTTCACGTCGCTGCGGGACGGGGACCTGGACATCTACGTGATGGATGCGGACGGGTCGAACGTCCGGCGCCTGACCCACGAGCTGGGCTATGACGGCGGCGCGTTCTTCTCGCCGGACGGCAGCAAGATCGTCTACCGGGCGTACCATCCCACCGACTCGGCGGAGATCGAGGACTACAAGGCCCTGCTCGCGGACGGGCTGATCCGGCCGGGGAAGCTGCACATCTACGTGATGGACGCGGACGGCTCGAACAAGCGCCAGATCACGACCACCGCGGGCGCGCACTTCGCGCCGTACTGGCACCCGAGCGGCCGCAAGATCATCTTCAGCTCGAACATGTCGGACCCGTCGGGCCGCGAGTTCGACCTGTACCTGGTGGACATCGAGACCGGCGAGCTGGAGCGGGTCACGACCAGCCCGGACTTCGACGGGTTCCCGATGTTCAGCCCGGACGGTACGAAGCTCGTCTTCGCGTCGAACCGCGGGCAGTCCCGGCCGGGCGAGACGAACGTCTTCATCGCCGATTGGGTGGAGAATCCGTGACATGGACGCTCCGGTGAAGCTCCTGCTCCTGCTCGGGGGGCTGGCCCCGGGCGTGCTGGCGGCCGCGGCCGGGGCGGTCGGCCCCGTGCCGGGCCCCGGCTCGGGCGCGCGGGACGGGTGGAGCGAGACGTCGCGTGCCGCCGTGGTGTCCGCCGTGCGGGTCGGGGCCGCGTGCCCCGCGCCGCCCGCGGCGGAGCCGGGCGAGTCGATTGCGCGCCGCGTGATCCGTTACCTCGCCGACGACGCCCTCGAAGGCCGCCTCGCCGGCAGCGACGGAGAGCGCTGCGCGGCCGAGTTCGTGGCCCGGGAGTTCGAGCGGATCGGGCTCCGGCCCGCGGGCCCGGACGGCGGGTTCTTCCAGGAAGTGCCGCTGGCCAGCGCCATCAACCCGCACGCTCCGGCCGGGACGGGCCGCAACGTGATCGCGCGGCTGGACGGCCGGGACCCCGAGCTGCGCAACGAATTCGTGGTGATCGGCGCGCACATCGACCACCTGGGCCGTGGCGCCATGGGCTCCCTGGCGCCGGACGAGAAGGGCGCCATTCACAACGGCGCGGACGACAACGCGTCGGGCGTCGGCGCGCTCGTCGCGCTGGCGGAGCGGCTCGCCGCCAACCCGCCGGCGCGCTCCGTGCTGTTCCTCGCCTTCACGGGCGAAGAGTCCGGCCTGCTCGGCTCCGAGTACTTCGTGAACCACCCGACCGTGCCGCTCGCCCAGGTGCGGGCGATGCTGAACATGGACATGGTCGGGCGGCTCGAGGCCGACCCCATGCTCGTCTACGGCGTGGCCACGGCCGAGGAGTGGAGAGCCATGCTGGACGAGGCGCAGGCGGCGCACGGCGTGCCCATGGTCTACCACGGGGACGGGGTCGGGCCGAGCGACCATACCTCGTTCTACCTGAAGGACATCCCCGTCCTGCACTTCTTCACGAACGTGCACGAGGACTACCACCGCCCGTCCGATGACTGGGAGAAGATCGACTTCGAGGGCGTGGAGAAGGTCGTCGCCGTGGTGGAGCAGATCGCGCGCGGCGTGGCGGATCGCCGCGAGGTGCTGACCCTGGTCCGGGGGCAGGCGCCGCCGCCGGCGACGACGCGGGGCTCCGGCTACGGCGCGTACCTGGGCACCGTGCCGGACTATTCGCCCGCGGATTACGGCGTACGGCTCTCCGGCGTGCGGGAGGGCTCGCCCGCCGACGAGGCGGGGCTCCGGGCGGGCGACATCATCGTCCGCTTCGACGATGAGGAGATCGCGGACCTGGTCGCGATGACGGAGGCGCTCCGGGTCCGCAAACCGGGCGACACGGTGCGGATCACGGTCCTCAGGGACGGCGCGACCGTCACGGTGACCGCCAAGCTGGGGTCTCGAGGCTCATGAGGTCGGGGGGGGCGCCTACGCAGGTGCGCCCCCCTTGCGTATTGTCGAATCGCTACCCAGTTTCCGAGGTGGTCATCCGGTCGTCCGGATGAGCGAAGACTTCGAAGCCGGGAAGTCATGAGTACCAGCCGAAGGGGGCGGAACCGGTGATGATGCAGCCGGCCGGGCCGTCGCCGATCCCCGATCCGATCGGGGATGTCCTGCGCACCTTGTTCGGTCTGCCGTCGTGGTTGCAGATCGCGGGTGCGCTCATTGTTTTCGCGGCAGGCTGCGCCCTGTTGGTGTTGCTCTGGCGGAAGCGGGCGGCGATCCGCGACTGGCTCGTGGGGTTGTCCCGCCCGGCGCTCGTGGCGGTCACCGTGGCGGCCGTGCTGTTCCTTGCCGGCGCCGCGTGGTTCGGGCGCGCCAGCTGGAACTATACCCAGCACGCCAACGCGTTCTGCGTCTCCTGCCACGTGATGGACGCGGCCGTGGAGCGCTTCATCCGGAGCGAGCACTACGGCCTCCAGTGCCACGACTGCCATCAGCAGTCGATCTTCGCGAGCTTGCGGCAGGTCTACCTCTGGGTCGTGGAGCGGCCGGAGGATGTGGGCCCGCACGCGAAGGTGCCGAACGAGCGCTGCGCCTCCTGCCACATCGACCAGTCTCCTGAAGAATGGCCGCAGATCGCGGCCACCGCCGGGCACCGGGTCCACTTCGAGTCGGACCGACCCGAGCTGGCGGGGCTCATGTGCGTGGAATGCCACGGCGCCACGGTGCATGAGTTCATCCCGGTGGACCGCACCTGCGCGAAGGGCGGCTGCCACGACGGGATCGAGATCCGGCTCGGGCGGATGACGGGGGTGGCCACGGAGCTCCACTGCACCATGTGCCACGGTTTCCTGAAGGAGCCGCGGGAGGGGGTGCCGGTGGACACGGCGCGGGCCGTGCTCTCGCCCCGGGCGAGCGAGTGTCTGGTGTGCCACCAGATGCGGACGTTCATCACGGAGCTCGAGCTGCTGGAGGATCCGCACCAGGCCGCGTGCGGCACGTGTCACAACCCGCACGTGCAGCGGTTCGGCGCGGTGGCGTTCACGACGTGCACCACCTCGGGCTGCCACGAGAGGCCGGACACGGTGAGCGCGTTCCACGAGTCGCTCGCTCCGGACCTGCTCATGGAGTGCGCCACGTGCCATCGGCCGCACAGCTGGCGCATCGACGGCTCGAACTGCACGGCCTGCCATCGGGCGGATGCGGAGGGCCGGGCGCGCCGGCCGTTGCGGCGGCCCCATCCGCCGATCTCGTCGGCGGGCATGCTGCCGGAGCTCTTCGAGCAGGTTTGGGCCGCGCGCGTGGCCGAGCAGCCGACGGGGCCGGCCGCCCAGGACACGTTCCTCCATTCGAATCACCGGAACATCCCGTGCACCCGGTGCCACGACATGGCGCAACGCCACGGCTCGCTCCGCATCCGCACGCGGGACGACTGCATGGCGTGCCATCACTCCGCGGAGAACCGTTCGCTCTGCACGAACTGCCACGGCGCGACGGGTCCGGCAGAGACGAAGGTCGTGACCACGCCGGTGCGGATGCCCGGCTGGTCGTCCGACCGGACCCGGGAGCTGTCGTTCGAGCACGCGCGGCATCGCTCGGTGCAGTGCACGGAGTGCCACACGGCCGCACGGACCAACGCCGTGGAGCGGGAGTGCAGGTCGTGCCACGAATCGCACCACCGGGTGGAGTCGGACAGGCAGTGCACGGCGTGCCATGCGCCCGCGGGCGAGCCGGTCCACAACCGGACGGTGCACCTGTCGTGTGCGGGCTCGGGGTGCCATGCCGCGGGCACCACGGCGACGCTGGCGCCGGCACGGCCGGTCTGCCTGGCGTGCCACACCGGGCGGACGGATCATTACCCCGGGCGTGAGTGCGCCTCCTGCCACGCCGTGCACTGGGATCCGGCGAAGGGTGGCGCATGGTGAGTTGTAAACGAGCGAAGGGTTCGCGGCCCCGCCGGTGGGGTCCACGCCTCGTCGCCTCGGGACTCGTGCTCCTCGTGGGCGCGGCGTCCGCGGCGGCCCAGGGCGTGCGCGTGACCGGCGTGACCACGAGCCAGTACATATCGATCCGGCCGATCGTGCCGGACAGCATCCCCGCCGCGGAGGTGCCGGGGACGGGTGAGCTGCGCCGCGCCGCGGACGGCACGCCCGTGAGCTGCCGGGCAGGCGACACGTACTGCCGCTTCTACCGCTCCGCGGACCGCGCCTCCACGGTGCCGATCATCCAGGACATAGACGTGAACGCATGGGGCTTCGGGCAGGGCGTGCGGTTCCACGCCCAGCTCCGGGGCCGGCACGCGTTCGGGAGCGCGGACGGGCTCTGGCCGCGGGCGGATGACGCGTTCGACGCGCTGGCCGTGTACCTGGAACTGGATCGGGACCGGTTCCGGCTCCGGGGCGGCCGGCAGTGGCGCGCGTCCGGGCTCGGGTTCTACAACTTCGATGGGGCGTCCGTGCTCGTCCGGCCGATCCGCGGCCTGTCCGTGGACCTCTACGGAGGCCGGGGGCTGACGCGCGGGCTCAACGAATCCCGCACCGGCGGGGCGCTGGAGGCCATCGAGCCGCTCGCGCCGGACGATGCGGCGTACCTGCTCGGGGTGGAGGCGCGCTGGCGGCCCGCGCCGGGCGCCGCGCTCGGGGCCGTGTACCAGCGGGAGATCCGGACGGACCGGGCCGGGCTCTACTCGGAACGGTTCGCGCTGGACGGGCGCGCCGCGCTGAGCCGCGCCACGCTGACCGGGTCGCTCCAGGTCGACGTCGCGCTGGAGGAAGTGAACGAGGCGCTGCTCCGGGCGGATGCGCCGCTGGGCCGCGGACTCGGCGCGAGCGTCGAGGTGCGCCGGTACCGGCCGTTCTTCGAGCTGTGGACGATCTGGGGCGCGTTCTCGCCCGTCGGCCACCGGGAGGTGCTGGCGGGAGTGAACTGGAGGCGGGGCGACCTGGACCTCGACCTGCGGGGCGGGTGGCGCCAGTACGACGAGACGGGGAAGGGGCTGAGCTTCGCCCCGCTCCGTGACGACGGCTGGCGCATCATGGCCGCCGGGGCCTGGCGGGCCACGCCGGACTGGCTGTTCGAGGCCGGCTACCGGGCGGACATCGGGTTCGGCGCGGCGAGGAGCGAAGGCGACGTCGGCGCCCGCCGCGAGCTGGGCGAGTCCGGCTACGTGGCGTTCCGAGCGCTCGCGTTCCAGCGGCTCTACGAGTTCCGGGTCGACGACGGCGTGGTGCTCGGCGCCGGTGCGGATGCCGGGTTCCGGATCGGGCCGGAGCTCACCGTGGCAGGCAGCCTGTACGCGTACCGCCACCGGGACGGCACCGGCGCGAACGCCGTGGACTGGACCCAGCTCCGTGGCGCGCTGCGGCTGCTCTGGGCCGTCGGCCGTGATCCGGGGCTGCGCGGGGTGGGGGGCGTCCGATGATGAAGCGCTGGCGATGGAACGGGCCGGCGGGCTCGCCGGCGCGTGGCAGGCGGGGATGGGCCGCGCTCGCCGGTTGTGCGGTCGTGGCCGCCGTTGCGCTCCTCGCGGTCGACGCCGGGATCTTCGGCGGCAGCGGGGAGCCGGGCCGGTTCGGCGGGAGCGGCCTCGCGTTCGCGCGGGAGCCCGTGGAAGCGACGTTCCCGCACGCGAAACACGCCCGGCTCTTCCCGACCTGCCAGGGTTGTCACACCGGGATCGAGCGCGGGGACGCGGAAGCGCACTACCCCACGCCCGCATTGTGCGCGAACTGTCACGACGGCGTGGAGCGGCACACCGTAGACTGGCAGGGCCCGACGCGCGGTCCCTCGAACCTGCGGTTCTCGCACCCGGAGCACATCCGGGAAAGCGGCCGGCGGGGCGAGCCGGTCTCCTGCATGGGCTGCCACGGGGAGGACGGCGCGGAGTCGCGGTGGATGCGGGTGGCCGCGGCGCAGCCCGAGAACTGTCTGTCCTGCCATGCGCATCGGGCGGAGGCGCACCTGGCGGCAAGCAACCGGTGCTCGGTCTGCCACCTGCCGGTGACCGAGGCGAAAGCGCTGAGCGCGGGGCGGATCGCGCAGTTCCCGAAGCCGGAGTGGCACGAGTCGCCGGACTTCCTCCTCGAACACGGGCGCGGCCTCGGGACCGCCGTGCTCGCGGCCCGAGGCGAGTCGGCGCCCGCGCCGAACTGCGCGGTCTGTCACGCCCGGCAGAGCTGCGAGCGCTGCCACCTCGACGCGTCCGCCCGGCCCGCGATCATGGCGCTCGCGCCGGACGACCGGGTCGCTCTCCTGGTCCGCGACCTGCCGCCGGAGTACCCCGTGCCGCCGAGCCACGAGCGCGCCGACTGGCTCAGCCGGCACGGTGGCGTGGCCGCCGCCGACGTCCAGCGTTGCTCGACCTGCCATGCGGCGTCGAGCTGTACGTCGTGCCACATCGGGTCCGGCGGGCAGCAGGTGATCGCGTCGTTGCCGGAGGCCCGTCCGGATGGTCCCTCCGGCGTGTTGCTACGCGCCTTGCCCGGCCGCCTGCGCATCGGCTCGGCTGCGGAGCCCGGCGCGATGCGCGGGATGGCGCCCGGCTCGTCGCGCGGGCGTGCACCCGAGCGCCGGGATCCGGTCCATACGCCGGACTCGCTGCGCATCGCCGCGCTCGGGCCGGAGGCGGTATCGCTCCCGGAGCGCGGCCGGCACGCCACCGAACGGGTCGTGCGCGTGCACCCGGCCGGCTTCGACCGGAGCCACGGCGCCGCGGCGGCCAGCGACCAGATGCGCTGCACCGGCTGCCATGAGCAGCGCACCTTCTGCGCGGAGTGCCACACCGGCGCATCGAGACCCGGGTTCCACCCCGCGAACTTCGTGGTTCGTCACGCCGCCGAGGCGTACAGCCGGGACCTGAACTGCACGTCCTGCCACAACACGGAGACGTTCTGCCGGGCGTGCCACATCGAGACCGGGCGCGGTTCGAGCGGCCCGCTCCAGGCCGGGTACCACAACGCCCAGCCGCTCTGGATCCTCCAGCACGCCCAGGCCGCGCGGCAGAACCTGGAGACGTGCACGTCCTGCCACGTCCAGCGGGACTGCATGCAGTGCCACTCCCAGGTGGGCGGGCGCGGGATCAGTCCGCACGGCCCCGGCTTCGATGCGGACCGCGCCGCGAGCAAGAACGCCGTGGTCTGCTTCCGGTGCCACTATGGCGGGCCGCCGAGGTGAGTGGCAGGCGGCAGGCACGGCCCGGCAGTCGATCGGGAAGTCTGACTGTTCTCTCGAATTGAAAAGTTGAAAAACAGAATGCGCGGCGTTTCGCTGGCTCGCGCAAACGAAGAGGCCCCCGGCGTCGGAACGCCGGGGGCCTCTTCTTGCGGTCCATCGGTCGGCGGAATCGGTGTCGGCCCTGCCGACCGGGCGGCCGCCGCCACGCCGCACCGGGGGGCCGGGCGCGT
>ERZ777003.834-NODE-834-length-54786-cov-45.909137_pt1 | contig 54786 bp, 55 predicted proteins | sample MGYA00374956_ERZ777003 | MGnify/ENA primary metagenome ERZ777003 (study PRJEB29302, sample SAMN06268252) | bioreactor metagenome | isolation source: Joint BioEnergy Institute, California, USA | place: USA:Joint BioEnergy Institute, California, USA | collected...
CCAGCGGCAGGGTTCTTACTGTCCCTGACCCCTACGACGCCCGGCGCGCTAGCCAGCTCGACACAGCTACCGTGATCGCCGCCGCTGTAGCTGCTCTTACGCCAGGTGGCGTTGCTGAAGGTACTCATCACGGACTCCCTGTCCAAACGGCAATCCCTCTTCACCCGAAGGGTCGATGAGGCGTGTCAGTCCCACCCTGAGGGAATCAGGGGCGACATGTTGGCCAGCGCTGCATCAGAGGTCGTAGTGACCGGCCTTGATCTCACGGAGCAGGGCAGCAAAGTCCTGCTTTCCGATCTGGAGGTACCCAGCGGTGGGGTTCTTGCTGTCCCTGGCACCGATCATGCCCTGGAAGGTCGTCAGCTCCACGCAGTCACCACTACCGCCGTAGCTGTGGCTGCTCTTCCGCCAGGCGGCGCTACTGAAGACGTTCATCGCAATCTCCCACCCGGACGGCAAACTCATCCCAGTCCGAAGAGTCGATAACGGTCCGGTCCCGCCGGAGGGCACCGAACGGGACACGTCGGTCCGTGCTGCGTCACAGGTCGTAGTGACCGGCCTTGATCTCACGAAGCAGGGAAACAAAGACCCGCTTACCGACCTGGAGGTGCCCAGCGGCAGGGTTCTTGCTGTCCCTGATGCCGACTACACCGGGCTTGGCAGCGAGTTCGACGCAGTCGCCACTGCCCACATCGCTGTAGCTGCTCTTACGCCATTCAGCGTTCCTAAGCTCGCTCATAGCTCCTCTCGGATCTGTCTGATCATCTGAGCGGTGGCCTTGGTTGGCAGGGCTACCGCCCGGGATAGATCGAACGTCTCATCAAGAGCGGCTAGGTGACTAGGGGAGTCCACCATGTGTCCCGTGCCGCCCGGTCCCTCCACATAGGCAAGAGGGGCTTTCCCGGTAAACGAGAGTATCTCGAACCCACCTACGAGCCCAGGGTACTCACCAGCGTCTGCCGGGACGACTTGCAGGGTAACGTGAGGTTTATTCATCTCTGCCTCAAGGCGTTCGAGCTGAGCTCGATGCACATCCACCCCACCGACGACTCGGCGCAATGCAACCTCGTCCAACACAACGACGAGGCGTGGCGGGTGCTCCCGGGTCAGAACTTCTTGCCTTCTCATACGCTCGGCGACGATCACATCCACGTTATTGCGGAACGGACCAGACATAACTATTGCCCGTGCGTACTCCTCGGTTTGCAGGAGCCCGAAGATCAGGTTGGGCATGCAGGCCCTGATGACAGCAGCCTCGAACTCATGCTCAGTCTGCGCGCGGCCTGGCTGCGACAGCCGCTCTCTCAGCACGAGCTGCCAATGCTCACTGAAGTACGTAGTGCCGAGTGCAGCATCTAGCTGGCGAGCAACCGCCTCGTCCGGAGACTTCACACCACGTTCAAGCCTGCTCAGGTAGCTGGCGCTGCACGCGACTTTGTTACCTAGCTCCTCCAGCGACCAGCCCCGTTGTTCTCGAAGAGTGCGAATCTTCCAGCCAAACCTTGCAGCGAGTGAGCTGTTGGGATCAATCGGGTTGGGAGGTCTGCCCACGTTTACCCCTTTTGTTTTTGCCATCGGGGGTAGCCACGAAAAGCACTCACAAGGTTACGTCGCATGAGTGACGCTGTGGGGGCGTTTCGACACACAAAACGATCGAATCCTTCCCGTCCCGAGGACTCCCAGATGACCCGAATGGCATTCGCCCCTCAGTGCAAGCAGACCCTCGCTCTCGTCCGTCCCGATGCCGATGAACGGGCGCCCGGAAGAGTGCGGGAATGGGCCGCGAAGACATTGGCGCGCTGGGGCCTGTCCGGCGGCCTCGCCGCCGATCTCAACAGCGTCCTCACGGAACTGGTCACGAACTCCTGGCAGGCCGGTGCGGACGAGCTGCTCGTCCTCATGGAACTGCACCGGGAGCGAGGGCTGGTGGACGTGGCGGTGTGGGACGACGCGCCGGGTTTCCCGGTCAAACGGGAGCCGGACTTCGCCGCCGAGAGCGGGCGAGGGCTGCACCTGGTGGAGGCGCTGACCGTCGCATGGGGGTTCGAGCCCGACCCCGGCGGCGGGCCGGGCAAGACGGTGTGGGCCACCCTGTGCCTTGGCGGGGACGGCGATGCGGCCTGAACGGGTCGCGGCCGAGCTGGATGCGCGTACTCCCGGCTGGGCCATCCTCTTCGGCCGCTACAGCGGGCAGTTGGTCGCCCTGCACCTGAACGGGCCGGGCGTGGTGGCGGCGGGCAGCGTCGCCGAACTTCAGCGGCGCATGGCGCTCGTCGAGTCCGCCGCCCCGGCACGCCGGGCCCGTCATCTCCCGCGCCATGCCGCCCGGCACGGGCCGGACGGTGCTTGGGCGCCGCCGAGACCGGCCGCACCCCCGGGTGACAGTGTGCGCGGACCGGGGAACGGCTATCGGTGAAGCACTCCCCATCCCCGCCTTGTGGACGGGTATCGGCCGGGTCGAAAGCCTTTCGCCCCTCACTGGCGGGTCCGTGGCCCTAGCATGGCGGGGTTGAACCGTTTGTAACGGAAGAGGTACGCATGAGTGAGCAGGAAGCCTCCGACGGCGTCATCATCGAGTTCATCGACGCCGCCGACGTCCCGGACGAGCACCGCAAGGACAACAAGATCTTCGCTCCCGGCACCAAGGCGGTCACCATGCGGAGCGCCAACGACCCCGACGGGCCCACGCTGTACTTCACCGAGGCCGAATGGGACGCGTTCGTGGCCGGGGTGAAGGACGGCGAGTTCGACGACCTGCTGGAGGACCTTCCCCCGGAGGACTCCCCCCAGAAGTGACCGGCGAGCCGCCGAGGCCCGCCCCGAGCCTTCGGAAACCACGGGCCGGAGCGTCGCCGGTTATCTCGTGCGGCACGCCCGTCCCGGGGAGCTCGCCGGTCGGCTCACGGTTCCCGGTCATCGCCCCCTGGTCCCCGCCGAGACAGCGGCGGGGACCGTGTGTTCTTCGGCAGGTCAGCTCTTCAGCAGGGCGGTGACGCGGGCGGCTGCCTCGGGGATGGGGACGGTGTCGGTCCGGCCGGTGGCGCGGGTCTTGATCTCCACGGTTCCGGACTTCAGGCCGCGTTTGCCGACGGTGACGCGGTAGGGGATGCCGATCAGCTCGGTGTCGGCGAACTTGGCGCCGGGACGCTCGTCCCGGTCGTCCAGGATCGTCTCCACGCCGGCGGCGGCAAGGGCGGTGTAGATCTGCTCGGCGGCCGCGGTGACCTGGTCGTCGCGGGGGTCCAGCAGGGTGACCGCGACGTCGAACGGGGCGATGCCGGCCGGCCAGCGGAGGCCGGAGTCGTCGTGGCCGGTCTCGGCGATCGCGGCGATGGCCCGTTCGACGCCGATGCTGTAGCGGCCCATGAGCGGGGTGATCTCGGTGCCGTCGGGGCCCAGCACCCGGGCGCCCAGGGCCTCGGTGCAGCGGCGGCCGGGCTTGCGCAGGTGGGCGACCTCGATGGCGGGGGTGGTCTCCAGGGCTTGCCCGCAGGAGGGGCAGGGTTCGCCGGCGCGGGCCCGGCGCAGGTCGGCCCAGGCGGTGACGGCGATGTCGCGGGCGATGTCCACGCCGCGCACGTGGACGCCGTCGGTGTTGGCGCCGGTGGTCATGTCGCGCCGGCCGCGCAGCGCCTCGTCGGCCAGGATCGGCAGGTCGCTGCCGGGCGGCAGGGTGGCGGTGACCGCGCCGAGGCTGCCGGGGTGGGCGCCCAGGGTCTGGAAGATCTCCTCGGGGTCGGCGGGGCGGACGGCGGCGGCGCCGGTGGCGTCGGCCAGTTTCCGTTCCGCCAGGGCGTGGTCGCCGCGCAGCAGCACCAGGGTGAGGCGGCCGTCCACCCGGTAGACCAGGGTCTTGATCTGCCGGTCGGCGGGGACGCCGTGCCGGGCGGTCAGCTCCTCGATCGTCTTGGCGTGCGGGGTGTCGAAGCGTTCGGGTTTCTCCGGGCCGGGGCCGTCGGTCACCGGGGCGAGCCGGGAGGCGGCCGTCTCGGCGTCGGCGGCGTACCCGCAGGCCGGGCAGCGCACCACCGCGTCATCGCCGGCTTCGGAAGGGCACAGGAACTCCAGTGAGCCGCCGGGGCCCTGGGCTTCGATGACGGGGAGGCCCAGCCGCTGGAAGATCCGCCGGTAGGCCTCGCGGTGCGCCTGGAACGAGCCCTCCAGCGCGGCCTCGTCGGCGTCCAGGCTGTAGGCGTCCTTGAGGGTGAACTCGCGGAGCCCGAGCAGGCCGGAGCGGGGGCGCGCCTCGTCGCGGAAGGCGGTCTGGAACTGGTACCACAGCTGCGGCAGCCGCCGATAGGAGCCGAGTTCGGTGGCCAGGGAGGCGACGACCTCCTCGTGGGTCGTCCCTAGCGCCGCCTCGGCGCCCTTGCGGTCGGTCAGGCGGAACGTCTCCTCGCCTGAGGCGTCCCACCGGCCGTTGCGCCGCCACAGCTCGGCCGGTTGCAGGGCGGGCAGGAGGACTTCCTGCGCGCCGATCCGGTCCATCTCCTGCCGGATCACCTCGATGATCTTCGAACGGACGCGGGCGGCGGGCGGCAGCAGCGAGTAGTGGCCCGCCGCGAGCCGCCGGATGAACCCGGCGCGCACCAGCAGCCGGTGGCCGGCCGTCTCGGCGTCGGCCGGGTCCTGTCGCAGTGTCGGCGCATAGAACCGGGACCAGCGCATGCAGGACGCCCCTATGACCTCGCTCGACGATCGCTGAGGAGAGGAAGTCTAGGCGTCCTGCGCCTGGGGCCGGGCTCGGTGCACCAGGGCGTCGGCCTGCATGCGGATCTGGTCCGCGCCTTCGATGACGCTCTCGAGCGCCCGCTTCCACCCTTCGTAGATGACGCCGTCGGTGAGGACCGGGGCGCTGCTGATCAGCCGGTCGAGCCGGCGTCTTCCCTCTGATACGTCGTGGCCGCGCTGCTGCGCGAGGTCCAGGGCGCCCCTGGCCGCGTCCACGTGCTGCATGGCCCGCACCCGCAGCGAGTCGCAGTCCGACAGCCTTTGGAACACCGTCGCGGTCAGACCGCTTATCGACGCCGCGAGAGAGTTCATCGCCGCCGCCAGCTCGTCGAACCTTGCGGCCATTCCCCAAAGCGTCTGCGTGCACTCCTTGCGCAGGTGCTTTTCCCGTGAGGCGGCGATGATGGGGACGTCTTCCGCCAATCTGGCGTATACGTCCATCAGTTCTTGGGAGGTGTCCTTCACGGGGGTGAACTCCCGTGTGAAGTCGTTCACGATCTTCTCACGGTAGGCGGCGGGAAATCTGTGGAGTTGCGGCAATCCCGCCAGTTCGCGAAGCCGCTCGTCCGCGGTGCGCAAGGCGGTGTCGAGCTTGCGGAACGCGTCCGCCGCCACGGCTGCCGCCTCTGCCATCTCCTTGTTCCGGCGGCCGAACATTGACCCCTCCCCCGGCAGGAATCAAGAGCTGGTCCATGATGGATGATCTTGCCTTGAAAGGTCAATGAGTATTTTTCAACACATGCCCCATGGGAGTGCATGAAACCACGCTCAAGGCATGACGGGAGGCGACCAACATACCAATGAAGCGGAAGCGCGGGAGACCAAAAACATCCAATAGTGCTTCCGATAATTACAAACGGACACACCGCAACAAACGCGCCAGATGTGCCGAGAATCCCACGTGTCGTCCCCGCGGCGCCCCTTGAAGGTCCTCAGCAGACCGGCTGGTGCTACTGAGCGTCCCTTCGCGAGGTCTTCTCGGTGACCGAGGTCGCCGGAAGGTGAGGACGTTCAGGATCTGACACAGAACGCTGACAAGAGCGCAAACGGGAGGGAATCCAACGCCGGTGGCGCCCGCCGGAGAAGCGGTCACGCCCGAGGGCGGCCCGGGCACGCTCTCCGCGCGTTGGGACGTCCTCAAGAAGGCACTCCCAGCGGCCTATGCCGTCGAAAACCCAAGTGCCGGCGAGGCCGCGAACGGCATGAGGACCAGCGATGCGCTATGCCGGTGTCGTCCCGCCGTGCCGCCCCTCTGGAAGGAGACGGCACGGCGAGGCACAAGCGACAAGTGGCCTCGGGCACCGGGACCGGGCGTTCCCGGCGTCTCAGGTCAGGGTGTTTGCGGGCACCGCGTCGCCCACCGATGCGACGGTAGCGCCTGTGACCTGCGGAAACAGCGGGCTGAAAAGGTTCCTTCCAGCGCTTTGGGAAAACCCGCCAGGCCTTTTCAGCACCTCGCCCGCCGGTCCGCACAACGGGCGCGATGCCGGTCACGGAACCATCGGGAGCGCGCGGTCACAGACCGCCGTGTCAGTGAACGGAAAGAAGGGGAGCCGAAAAAGGCTCACTTGGCCGGGGCCAGGCAGAGCACATAGCCCGAGCCGCCGCGCTCGCCCTTCCAGAAGGCGCTGCGGGCCTCGGGGAAGGGCTTGCAGATGGTGGCGGAAGAGGTGTGGAACTCAAACTGGCTCTTGTCCTCCACCTTTCCGACCACCTTGTAGGTGACCTCCGGGTCGGTGCACTCCACCACTCGCAGCGCCTCGCTGCTGTTGCCGGCGACGCAGTCGCCCACGGCGGCGTAGTCGGGACTGCCCTTCTGCAGGAAATAACCGGCGGCGATGAGCCCCAGCACGATCACGGCCAGCGCGATGAGACCGACCGAGCGCTTCTTACGACGCGGCCGGGCCTGCTGCGGCGAGGGCGGCGCGGCCACCGGCTGCTGCGGCCGGCCGGGGTACGGCTGGGGGGCGGCATACGGCTGGGACGGCGATCCGGGCTGCTGCGGGAAAGGCTCGCCCTGCGGCCGGTTGTACATCATCGTTCCCTGTGAGTGATTTCAGCGATGGGTGAATCGCTCGTTACCGGCAAAGGCCTGTTGCCGCATGGGCGCCGAAACGAATACCACCTGAGAAGCACGGGCTCAGCAGGGTATGCGGCCGCGGGGCACTCCTCCGGTTCGGGAAAGTGAACCGGACGCACCGGCGGCTTCGAACACCTTGCGGGGGGCGTGGAAACCGTCCGAGCGGCGGCAAGGCGCGGCCCGCGCACCGGCCCTGGGGCGGGGCGGGCGCGTCCATCACGACAACCGACTCGTTCATCACCACTCATGACTCACGGAAAAGCATTCGGGTTCAATGAGCGGCCCGGGGAAAGGTGTTCATGTTCAAATCGTTACATTGGCGCCGTGGGCGGGCGGGGTCGCCGCAGCCCTCCGGCGCTCCCCGCAAGACAAGCGCTCACGTGCGAAAACTCGCCTCCGGGGCGGTCTTTTCAGACCGTCGGGGGCTGGGCGCTGATGTCGGACAGCACGGAGTGGGCGTCGCGTTCGATGGCCATGTCGCCCAGGGAGATCACCCCGACGGGCCTGCCGTGGTCGATCACCGGGACGCGGCGGACGGCGTGCTCGCGCATGATCCGCACCGCCGCATCGGCGTCGTCGGCCGCCGAGACGGTGAACACCCGGCGGCTGCAGACCTCCCCGACGGTGGTGGTGGCCATGTCGCGTCCGGCCGCCACCGCGCGGACCACGATGTCGCGGTCGGTCAGCAGCCCGCGCAACTGGTCGTCCTCGGTGACCAGCACATCACCGATGCCGTGCCGGCGCATCTGCGCCGCGGCCTCCATCAGGGAGCAGTGGGGAGGCACCGTGACCGGCGCCGGGGTCATGACCTCGCTGGCCCGCCGCGCCATCGGACCCTCCTTGAGTCGGCGTCGTCGCGTTCCGCCTACCCGGCAGAGGAGGATGTATGTCCCTGATGTCTGGTTCCTGGGGGGTGTTCGTCCCGGCGGGCCAGGAGGCGCGCACCGTGGCCGACTCGGGCGGCGCGCATGAGGATGCGTGAGCGAATGGCGGCGGCTCATACGGTGGGTGGCCGTCCGAGTCGAAAGCCAGGCGGGACGTTTCTTCCCGCGCGGTGGTCGCTCTCGTGTTCGTCTACACGGTGGGATGGGTGCGGCACACGGCGAGGGCGCAATACCCCGGCAACGCCCTTGCTCCTGCCGTGCCGGGGACCACACCGGCGCGTCCTTCCCGCCGCTGGAGGAGCCCGAGGCCTGCTTCTCCTATGTGGCCGGCCTCAGCCGTCACCCGCTTCGAGGTCCTCTGCGCAGGTATGGACGCCACCCGCGTCCCCAAGCGCACCATCCGGCTCCGATGCGGACGGCTGCCGGTCGCCACCGGCGGAGACGGGCAGGTCCGTTCTGCCGAAGGCGGCACCGCACGGTCAGACGGTCCCGGCGGGCAGTTGCGGGGGCAGGCCGAAGACCGCGAACAGGGCGGTGTCGAGGAAGTTGGCGACATGGCTGACGCGATCACCGGTAAGGGTGAGGACCTGCAGGTTGAACGGGCGGTATGCGCCGTCGGCCCGGTCGCGCAGGTACTGGGCCAAGGCGGGCTGGCCGTTGGCGGCCACCGGGACGATCCGCAGGCCGCCGGGGCCCGCCGGGCAGCGGCGGGCCAGATGGTGGCCGATGGCGGCAGGGCCGCGGTACCAGGCGGGGAACGGCGGCATCTCCCATACGGCGTCGTCGGTGAGCAGCGCCACGATGGCGGGCACGTCCTTGGCCTCGAACGCCCTGACGTAGCGGTCGAGCAGGTCGCGTTGCCCGGCGGTCAGCGGCCCGGCCGTCCCGTCCCGGCCGGGCGCCGCCCGCCGCAGCCGGGCGCGGGCCCGCTGCAGCATGCTGTTGACGGCGGCGGTGCTCACCCCGACCGTCTCGGCGACCTCGGCGGCCCGCCAGCCCAGCACCTCCCGCAGGAGCAGCACGGCCCGCTGGCGGGGCGGCAGGTGCTGCAGCGCGGCCACGAACGCCAGCCGGATGCTCTCCCGTGAGACGACGACGGCGGCCGGATCGGCGTCATCGGCCCCCACCAGCTCGTCCGGGACCGGCTCCAGCCAGGGCACCTCGGGTCGTTCCACCAGGTCGCCGGCGGGGTCGGCGCTGGGGGCGCCCAGCCCGGCCGGCATCGGGCGGCGGGCCCGGCTCTCCAGGGCGGTCAGGCAGGCCCGGGTGGCGATGCGATACAGCCAGGTCCGCAGCGAGGAGCGGCCCTCGAAGCGGTCGTAGGCCCGCCAGGCGCGCAGGTAGGTCTCCTGGACCAGGTCTTCGGCGTCGTGGACGGAGCCGAGCATCCGGTAGCAGTGCGCCATCAGCTCACGCCGGAACGGATCGGCCAGCCGCGCGAACTCCTCGACGCCCGGCCGGTCCCGCGTCGCCGTCATGTCCTCCTCCACCTGCCTCGCGGCGACTGTAATCACCGGCACCGACAAAGCAGGGAGCCCGGCGCGGGGTGTGGAGATCTTCCAATGGGGCCGCTGCTGCCGGACGGCCCGTCCCGGCCAAGCCGGTGCTGCTCATCGCGCTGTCGGCGGTGGTGGCCTGCGGCTTCTTCTGGGCGGCCCGCCGCCGGCCGCCGCTTGTGCCGCGCGGGCCGCAGAACGTGGGCGAGGTGGTCTGCCCGTTCGTCCGCGACCGGATCGCCTGGCCGATGCCGGGCCGCCGGCCGGTGGATGCCCTTTCTGCTGCCGCTGTTCTGCCGTGTTTGAACCCGATGGGCACGGTGCCGCAGCATCCCGTCGCCTCGGGCTTTGCGGTGCCTCTGGTGCCGGCCGCGTTCGAGAGGTTCGTGCAGGCGCTGCAGGCCCGCATCTTCACGCCGCCGGCCGCCTCGTACATCAAGCGCCGGCTCTACTGAGCCTTTTATTCGCAGGTCGCTGTGAGGACGCCGCAGCCAGGGGCGATGGGATCGGCTCTCGTCCACGTCGCCGTGGGCCGGGTGGGGAAAGGGCTCACCGGGCCGGTCAGCCGATCACAGGGAGTCGATGGCCTCCAGCAGGGCCTGGCGGGTCTTGGGGCCGAAGCCGCGGACGCCGTCGAGGCGGCCCTGTCTGATGGCCTCCGCCAGGGCCTGCGGGGAGTCGACGCCCAGTTCGGTGTGCAGCTGCAGGGCCCGTTTGGGTCCCAGGCCGGGGACGGCCAGCAGGTTGCGGGCGCCGGCGGGGATCTTGCGGCGCAGTTCCTCCAGCTGCCGGAAGGTGCCCCGCTGCAGGGCCTCGGTGACCTTCTTGGCGATGGCCTCCCCCACGTCGGGCAGGGTGCGCACATCGATCCGGGTGAGGTCTCCGGGGTAGGAGGCGATCGATTCGGCGGCCTTCTTGTAACTGCGCACCCGGATGCCGTCCCCGCCGTTCATCGCGAACAGGTCGGCGTACTCCAGCAGCAGCGCCGCCACCTCGTCGTTGGTCCGGCCCATGGGGCCACCCTACCGGCGGGCACCGACAGAAGACCGGCGCCGTAGCGTTGTGACGGCGACCATCTCAAGAGGGCCATAACTGAAGGCGGTCACACCGGCTTCCGCACCGCGAAACATATAACAATGTGATCACGCACAATGTTATTTGTGCGCCATTACTTTTGAGCAGAGCGCCGCACAATCTCCATGGCCACCCCCATCAAAGGGCCTTACTTTCAGGTCGATTGCCGTGTTAGTCCTGGGAGCCCGAGGTAATCGCCTCATCTCGTGACCCTGTCACCGGGAGGTCCGCCAATGGATAACCCCGCCCCCGGCACCGGCGATTCACCCCTGGCGGCGATCTCCGCCGAACTGGCCGCGCCGCTGCGGCCGTACCTGGAGGCCGCGGCCGAGGAGATGGTCCTGGAGATCCAGGGGATGGTGCCCGAGTACGCCCGTCCGCTGGACAGCAAGTACGGCCGGCGGATGAGGTGGACCGTACGGGAGACGATCCGGCACTTCATCGACGCCATCGGCCGGCCCGATTTCGACTGGTCGGAGCTGGCCGGCATCTACGCCCGGATCGGCGCGCACGAGGCCCGCAGCGGACGGAACCTGGACGGGCTGCAAACGGCGATCCGGGTCAGCGGGCAGGTCGCCTGCCGCCGTTTCATCAAAGACGCCCAGCGGCTGAACTGGTCGCTGCAGCTGCTCGGCCAGATCACCGAATCGCTGTTCGTGTTCCTGGAACGGCTGGCCGGGGCCGCCGCCCAGGGCTACGCCGCCGCCCAGGAGCAGGTGGTCACCGAGCGGGAACGATCCCGCTGGCGGCTGCGCGACCTGCTGGTGGCCGACCCCCCGGCCAGCCGGGAGGCCATCGCCGAGCTGGCCCGCTCGGCCCACTGGGACCTGCCCCGCACCCTGGCCCTGGTGGCGGTGCGCCCGCCGCTGGGCCAGCCCCCGCCGGTCATGCCGCCGTCGATCCTGGCCGACTGGCACGGCTCCTCCCCTTACCTGGTGGTGCCCGACCCCGACGGCCCCGCCCAGGAGCGGCTGATCACCTCGCTGGTGCGCGACTGCGCCGCCGCCATCGGCCCGACCGTGCCGCTCACCCGGGGCGCGCTGTCCCTGCGCTGGGCACGGCACGCCCTGGAGCTGGTGGAGCGCGGCGTCATCCCGGAAAAGGGGCCGGTCCGCTGCCTGGACCACATCCCCACCCTGGTCACCGCCATGAGCGAGGAGATCATCGAGGTCGCCTTGGCCGAGCGGCTGGCCCCGCTGATGGAGCTGCCGCCGCACCGCCGCGAACCGCTGGTCCGCACCCTGCTGACCTACATGGAGAACCGCGACAACGCGGTCGCGGCGGCCGAGCGGCTGCTGGTCCACGAGCAGACCGTCCGCTACCGGATCCGCAGGCTGGAGGAGATGCTCGGGGACGCCCTGACCGACCCCGACCGCCGGCTGGAGATGCTGCTGTTGCTGCACACCTGGGTGCACTTCGGCCGCGAGCCCGCCGCAGAGGAGCCGCCCGCGCCGCGGCCTCTTTCAGTGCGTTTCGCGTAGGGAGCGCACCAGCCGCAGCGGGTCGGCCCGCACGCCGAAGCGCTGCCGCAGCGCCCGGGAGGCGGCGTGCAGCCCGCACATGCCGTGCACGCCCGGGCCCGGCGGGGTGGACGACGAGCACAGGTACACCCCGGGCAGCGGCGTGCGGTAGGGGTCCCAGCGGGGGACGGGACGCATGAGCATCTGCCAGGCCGTCATGGCACCGCCCGCGATGTCACCGCCGACGTGGTTGGGGTTGCCGGCGGCCAGCTCGGCGGCCGGCACCGCGCGCCGCGCCACGATCAGGTCGCGGAAGCCGGGGGCGAACCGCTCCACCTGGGCGATCACCGCTTCGGAGACGTCCCGGGACGAGCCCTGCGGCACGTGCGCGTACGTCCACAGCACATGGTGCCCTTGGGGGGCGCGGCCGTCGTCCACCACGCATGGCTGGACGGCCAGCACGTAGGGGCGGGCGGCGTGCCGCCCGGCGGCGACCCGTCGTTCGGCGGCGGACGCCTCCACTTCGTCGCCGATCAGGTGCAGGGTGCCGGCCAGGTCGCAGCCGGGCGCCGTCCAGGGCACCGGGCCCGACAGGGCGAAGTCCACCTTGCAGGCCGCTCCCCCGTGGCGGAAGCGCCGCAGGGCGCGCGCATACCCCTCCGGCAGCAGGTCACCGGCCATCTCCAGCAGCCCGGCGGGGGTCACATCCAGCAGGATCGCGCGGGCGCGGGGCAGTTCGGCCAGCGAGCGGACCCGGTGCCCGGTGATGATCCGGCCGCCGCGCGCCCGCAGCGCCCGCACCATGGCCGCGGTGATCGCGGCGCTGCCGCCGCGCGGCAGGGGCCAGCCGACCGCGTGCGCCAGCGTCCCCAGCAGCAGCCCGGCGCCCGCCGAGGCCGGGCGGTGCAGGGGCGCGATGGCGTGGGCGCCGAGACCGGCCAGCATGGCGGGGGCGACCCGGCCGCGGAAGCGGAACCGCCACAGCGGGGTGCCCTGCTCGGCCAGCCGCACCGCCAAGCGGGCCGCGCCGACCGGGTCGCCGGGCGGATGCCGCAGGTCGGACATGGCCGCGCCGACGACCCCCCGCCACCGCTCCACCAGCGGTCCCAGCAGCCGGCGCCAGGCGGCCCCGTCGGCGCCCAGGCCCTCGGCCGTCCGCTCCAGATCGGTCCAGGCCAGCCCGGCGTGCCCGCCGTCCAGGGGGTGCGCGTAGGCGACCTGGGGGTGCAGCCATTCCACCCCGTGCCTCTCCAGGTCGAAGGCGCGAAAGAACGGGGACGCCAGCCCCATCGGGTGCACCGCCGAGCACACATCGTGCTTGAAGCCCGGAAGCGTCAGCTCCTCGGTGCGCATCCCGCCGCCGGGGGTGCCGGACGCCTCGTACACCTCCACCTCCAGCCCCGCCGCCGCCAGCACCAGCGCCGCCGCCAGCCCGTTGGGCCCCGAACCCACCACCACGGCATCGACCTGCACCCGCCCATCTTGACGCGGGCACGCCGATGAGTCCGTTTTCAGATGGGCGGGGCATCGCCTCGGGCCTGCCTTGTTCCGGGCAAGGTTTCGGCGTCCAGTCGGCTCGTCCGGCTTCGCGGGGAGTCTCCGGTCCGCAATGGCCGGACGCCTTCTGCCGGTGAATCTTTCAGCACGCCGTTTCCGCGGGTCGCGACGGGAACGTCAGGGGCGGTGTCGCGGCTTGGAAGGCCGCGACACCGAACACCACTCGGGCTCCCGTCCCCCACGTCATTGGGCTACGTGCTGTGAAAGGTTCCGCGTGCCCTTTCAGCACGTGGTGTTGAGGTGCCGGGACGGTGCCCGGCGGTATCCGAGGTCAGGACGTCGCAGGTCACGGCTCTGTCCCGCCCGTGGGAAAGCCCCTATTCGGGGAACGCGGGCATCTCGTCGATCCCGTTCTCGTCGGCCTCTTTGATGCGCTCCGGAGTCCAGTACTCCTCAGCCGGCTGGTCTTCGTCGTTCGTCTTCTCGACGACGCCGAACGGGCCGCTCACCGAGTCATCGCCTCCCGGCTGCGACATCGCGGTGATTCCGACGGCCACCGTCACCGCCAGCATCACCGAGGCGGCCATGGCGCTGCGTCGTCTCGCCAAGTGATCCTCCTGAAAGCAGGGTCGGCGTCACCTTTACGATATGCCTCTCCCCACTCCCCTAGGCGATAGCCGGGTGATGGACGAGTCCGCGCGCCTTTTCCGTGGGCTCGATGAACCCATTGGAATCCGGCCGTTCCAAAACGTGCACCGCCGGTGAGAGCGCCCTGAAAAAGCGGGATTGAACAGCGCAAAGAGGCGTTGCGCCCCGCTTTCGCGAACCGGGGTGGGCTCTGTGGCGCACGGCCGCCGGGAAACACGACGCGAACAAGCCCCGGCTCGTCCGGCCGTTGTCCCCTCGCACGCCGGGAAGCCCCGGGCGGTGGCATGCGGCTTGGCGCTCCCCATCACGGCACCGGGCCGCATCCGCCCGGGCGTGCGCGGACATGCGATGGCGGCCGCCGCCGGGCGGCGGCCGCCATCGCCGCGGACCGGTCCCTCCCGCCGGCGCGTCCTCGGCGGGAAGGACCGGTGCCCGCCGCGCCCGTCCGGCAGGCCATTTCCGTGTGCGCTCGGGGACCGGGGGAGCGCACACGGAAGGGACGGATGGCCTACGCGAAGGCGCCGGCGGACCATGGCCCGATCGCCTCATCGAGACGGAGCACCGGTCCCGCACGAGACCCGCCGGGCTTCAACGGCGCCGCACGTCCCCTCTGGGGCCGGCGCCGAAGCGCCGCATCGCTGTACGAGCGGCCGGTACCGGGACCGCCATCACGGCCCGGGTCGATCGTGCTCTCATACGGACTCGGTCCTCCGGAGCAGGGGGTGGAACTCAGTGTGACCAGCTCCGGCATTCATGGCTTCATAGCCGTCCTCATTGTTCGGCGTCGCCTTTTAGCGGCGGGCTGCCAAGCCCCCGCAGACTTCGGGGAACGAGATCCGGTGAACCTTTCCCAACACGTGGCCTTGAGACACCGGAGACGGGGCACCGGCGGCGTCCGAGACCATGACATTGCGGGTCACAGCACTGCCCCTGGCTTCGAGACCCCGCGGTCCCCACCTGCGGGAACGGGGCGTTGAGAAAGGTTCAGTGGCCGGCGCCGGACAGGTTGAGGCCGACGACGCCGGACAGCACCAGGGCGATCGAGACGATCTTGAGGGGGGAGGCGCTCTCGCCCAGGGCCACGATGCCCAGCACGGCGGTGCCGACGGCGCCGATGCCCGTCCAGACCGCGTACGCGGTGCCGACCTCCAGGCTCTTGAGCGCCAGTGACAGCAGGGCGAAGCTGAGCACGGCGAAGACGATGAAGCAGGCACTGGCCAGGGGGCGGGAGAAGCCGTCGCTGAGCTTGAGCGAGTAGGCCATGGCGACCTCGAACAATCCGGCCGCGATGATCATCAACCAGGCCATGCCCCGATCCCCCTCCAGCGAAGGCCCCGTCCGCACGGGTCGTGCCCATCGGATAAGTACACCAGGCGGTCACTTTTGTGACGATTCACCCCGGTAGCATCGCCGGAACGCCCTCAGCAGCGGATACCCGCCGACCCCGGCGGGACGCCGAGCGGGGCGGGGAGCGGGAGTGACACCTTGCGGCACAAGTCGATGATCCTGGTGCTCGCGGCGATCCTGGTGGCGGCGGCGGGCTGCTCCACCGAGAAGACCGCGTTGCGGCAGATCCAGCCCGGCGCCACCGTCTACATCGACGGCTGGGACCAAGACGGCGACCGAGGGGATCAGGCCCTGGTCGAGCAGAAGCCCTCCGGCATGTGGGTCGTCCCCGTCGACGCGCCCTTCCGGACCCGCCGGGTCGGCGAGTTCACCGTCCGGATCACCTTGGACCCCCGGCGCGGCTTCGTCATCACGGATCTGGGCGGCGTGAAGGTGGGCCGTGACCGCGACGACTGCCTCGAGGTGGGCGAGACCTATGTCTTCCTCGACGTCCCCGAAAGCTCCCTGAGCTGGGAGGCGCAGGTCGCAGGCGACGGCGCCGCCGACGACGACTGCCACGTGACCGGCACCGGCTGAAAAAGCGCGCGGCGGCCGCGGTCAGGGGACGAGCGGGCGGACCTGCTCGGCGACGAAGCGGACGAAGCCCTCGGGGTCGGGTTCGTCGGCGGTGGGCTGCAGGACCACCGTATCGGCCCCGGCCTGCGCCAGGCGGACGACGGCCGCGGCGACGGTCTCGGCGTCCCCGGCGGCTCCCAGGTCGGCGGTGGGGGCGTCGCCCCAGCCCCGCAGCTCGGCCTCCAGGCGGGAGCGGGCGTCCGGGCCGGTCGCGGCGTGGAAGTAGACCACCAGGCGGTGCGGGTCGGTGCGGCCGGCCTCCGCGCGTCCCTCCTCGATCAGGCGGCGGGCCCGCCGCACGGCGTCGGGGGCGGTGCCCGCGGTGAGGATGGTGCCGTCGGCGGCCCGGCCGCTCAGCCGCAGCGTGCGCGGCCCGCTCGCCCCGGCCGGCACGGGGGGCGCGGCGGGCGGCGGCCAGTCGAGGGCGACGTCGTCGAGGCGGACGTAGCGGCCCTGCACGGTGACCCGCTCTCCGCGCAGCAGGGCCCGCAGCGCCGTCAGGTACTCCTCCAGCAGCGTCAGCGGCGAGTCCACCCGCGCGCCGACCTGGGCCATCCAGTCCTGGACGCCGTGACCGACGCCGACGATGGCCCGTTGCGGGAACAACCGGTGCAAGGTGGCCGCCTCCATCGCGGTCAGCGCGACGTTGCGCAGCGGCACCGGCAGCAGGCCGATGCCCACGCGCAGCCGGCGCGTCCAGGCCAGGGCGGCCGCGGCGGAGGCGATGCCGCTTTCCAGGAAGCAGTCCTCCCACAGCCACAGCTCCTCCAGCCCCGCCTCGTCGGCCGCGCAGGCCACATCGCGCAACCGCTCGGGAGGCAGCTGGGGGCGGAACACCACACCGAGAGCGGTCATGCGGGTTTTCTCCTTTCTCAAGAAGCGGTGCTCAAGTCGCAGCCCGTCCATGCTCCCCCGCCCGGGCGGCGCCCGCCACGGTGCTTTGGCCTGCACTGATGAGAGGGACGATGCGGAGGGGAACCGTCACCTGGGGTGACCCGTTGACGCAGTACCCGATGATTCGAGGAGGAGCACCATGAGTGTCAGCCTTTCCAAGGGCGGCAACGTCTCGCTCAGCAAGCAGGCGCCGGGCCTGACCGCGGTCACGGTCGGGCTGGGCTGGGACGTGCGGACCACCACCGGCGCCGACTTCGACCTGGACGCCAGCGCGCTGCTGGTGGACGCCTCCGGCAAGGTCCTGTCCGACCAGCACTTCGTCTTCTTCAACAACCTGCGCAGCCCGGAGGGATCGGTCGAGCACACCGGCGACAACCTCACCGGCGAGGGCGAGGGCGACGACGAGCAGATCAAGGTCGATCTGACCGCGGTCCCGCCCGAGGCCGCCCGGATCGTCTTCCCGGTCTCCATCTACGACGCCGACAGCCGCGGCCAGACCTTCGGGCAGGTCCGCAACGCCTTCATCCGCGTGGTCAACCAGGCCGACGGCACCGAGATCGCCCGCTACGACCTCACCGAGGACGCCTCCACCGAGACCGCCATGATCTTCGGCGAGCTGTACCGGCACGGCAGCGAGTGGAAGTTCCGCGCGGTCGGCCAGGGGTACGCCTCGGGGCTGGCGGGCATCGCCAGGGACTACGGCGTCAACGTCTGAGCGCCGGGAGGCGGGGGTCAGGGCTTGCGGCCGACGCCGCACAGTTCGGAGGCCACGGGGAGAAGCCCGTCGCCACGGGTGTCCGGACGCCAGTCGGAAGTGGTGACCACGCCGGGTTCCAGCAGCTCCAGGCCGTCGAAGAAGCGGATCAGGCGGGCACGGTCACGGGCCACGACCCGGGTGCCGCCGCACTGCCTGAAGCGCAGGATCGCCTTGCTCATGGTCTCGCCGCGCGTGTCCAAAGTGGGGTGCACGATCACCAAGTAGCTGCCCGAGGGGACGCTCTCCACCAGGTAGCGCACGATCCAGCCGGCCTCGGTCTCATCGGGGATGTGGCCGAGAACGCCCAGCAGCATCAACGCCACCGGCCGGGTCAGGTCGAGGGTCTCGGCCGCGTGCTTGAGGATGTGCTCGGGCCGGCGCAGATCGCCCTCCAGGTAGCTGACGGCGCCCTGCGGGGTGCTGGTCAGCAGCGACCGGGCATGTGCCACCACCAGCGGGTCGTTGTCGGCGTAGACGACCCGGGACTCGGGGGCGAGGCGCTGGGCCACCTGGTGGGTGTTGCCTCCGGTGGGCAGACCGGAGCCGATGTCGAGGAACTGGCGGACGCCCCGCTCAAGGATCAGGTGCCGGACACAGCGGCCCAGGAATGCGCGGTAAGCGCGGACCGAGGCCGCGACGCCGGGGGCGATGCTCTCGACGGCCTCCGCCGCCGCCCGGTCGGCGGGGTAGTAGTCCCGGCCGCCCAGCCAGTAGTCGGCGACCCGCGCTGGATGCGGCCTGTCGATGCCGGGCTCCACCCGGCCGTCGCAGCTGCTCATCATGAGAGGCACCGCCCATCGTCCGTTACGCCGGCCACAACGACCGCAATCACCTATGTCACCATAGATCCGGAATTTGCCAAAGTCACCGACGAAGGGGGGAACAAGCCGTCGATAAGGCGGCAGGGACACCCTCAGACCGACGTTCTCCGCACTCAAAGCCGCCGAGGAGACGCATATCGGCTATCGAGAAGCCGACCGCCGCATGGACCCGCACCACGGCCCGGGACGACGGCCGCACCACGCCAAAAGCACGAAAATCAGCGCAGCAAAATTCTCCTTACAAAGAGAGCAGGCCACAAAAAGAGATGGCCGCTCTTCAGTTCAGCGCAAGATATCCATGCCGGCGGGCAAGGCGCGTCACTTCGTCCGGCGTTCTTTCCGGCCCCCTCCCCAAGCGGCGGACCGGGCGGCTGCCGCCTGCTGCCGCCTCCCTGCGCCCCGGCGGCCGGCTCGCTCAAACCCCCAGGTCAGCGGGCAGGCCACCGGTGCCGGTGAGCACGATCACCGGCACCGGAACCTTGATCGTTAAAGTGCGCCGTGTGATACTTCGGCTGAGCAGCGGCCGCTGCCCGTGGCCACCGGGTCTTTTCCGGCACGCGGTCTCAAGGCGCCGAAAGCCTCGCCGTGGTGCGATTTCGCACCCGTGCAGGCGGCGGCATCGCCTTGGGAAACGGCGTGCCGAAAAAGTCCCCGATAACGGCCTGCGGCAACCGTCCCGGCGTGGCAAGGCCCTTCGACGCAGGAGGCCCACATGGCAGTACGCGCAGCGCAGCCGTCCCCCTTCGATGTGACGGCGACCGGCCCGGGAGCCGAAGCCGCGGCCAGGATCTGCACGGTGGCCGGGAAATTGCAGCGGCGCATGCGGGGATGGGCCGTGGAGTTTCCCGCCCCCTACGACCCCCGCTCGTTCGATCCGGGGCTGTACAGCATGCTCGCGCTGGCCGCCGCCTTCAGCGACCCGCACCGCACCGTGGACCAGCTGCAGCCGGCGGGCCGGATGAGCCTGTGGGTGCTGGGCCTGGGCCGGCGCGTCGCGCACCTGGCTTCTGAGCCGGAGCTGTGGCGGCTCATCGAGCACTATGAGGCGGTGGCGGACGGGGCCTCCCCCGACCCCGACGACGACCTGTCCCGTTTCCTGGCCGTGATCCACCGGGAGCTGGCGGCGCTGCCCGCCCATCCGGTGCTGTACGACGCCTGGCAGGAGGAGCTGCGGCGGACGCTGCGGGCTCTGGCCCGCTCCTGGACGACCGCCCGCGCCGGGCGGCGGCCCTCCTTCGAGGAGTACCTGCGCGACGCCGACGGCTTCGGGCTGGCCCTCACCTTCGCCGCGCACCGCATCGCCACCGGCGACAGCGGCCCCGCCGAGGACCTGGCGGACGCCGCCCGGGCGGTGCAGCGGGCGGTGCGGCTGTCGGCCGACCTGGGCGCGGCCGGACGCGGGCTGGATCCGGGCGAGCCGAACGCGCTCACCTTGGGCCTGCCCCGCCCGGCGGTGGAGCTGCGGCTCGCCGAGGCCACCGGGCAGGCCAGGACGCTGCTGGCCGCCGCCCGCGCCAGGCACCGGGAGCAGGCCGACTACATGGAACGCCACATGGACTTTTACGCCGGGTTCTTCGGCACCGCGCCGCCGCGCCGCTGAACGCCCCGGCGTTCAGGTGGCCACCGGTGCGATGCGCGCCCGCTGCGCGTGCTGCACCAAGGTGATCAGCACTTCCTTGCAGGAGTCCAGCTTGCGCGCGTCGCACAGCATCACCGGCACCTCTTCGGCGAGGTTCAGCGCCATGCGCACCTCCTCCAGCTCGTAGCGGCGGGCGCCGTCGAAGCAGTTGACCGCCACGATGAACGGGGTGCCGCGCCGCTCGAAGTAGTCCACCGACGGGAAGCAGTCGGCCAGGCGCCGGGTGTCGGCCAGCACCACCGCGCCGAGCGCCCCCAGCGACAGCTCGTCCCACATGAACCAGAAGCGCTCCTGACCCGGCGTGCCGAACAGGTAGAGCACCAGGTCCTTGCGCAGGGTGATGCGGCCGAAGTCCATCGCCACCGTGGTGGAGGCCTTGGCCTCCACACCGGCCAGATCATCGACCCCGATGCTGCGGTCGGTGAGGATCTCCTCGGTGCGCAGCGGGACGGTCTCGGAGACCGTGCCGACCATGGTGGTCTTGCCGACGCCGAACCCACCGGCGATGACGATCTTGACCGCGGTGGGCAGCTTGGGCACCGGGCGTGCCGCCCTGTCCTGCTCAGAGGGCGCGGAGTCCAACGATGATCTCCTTGTACAGATCGATGCGGCGCAGGTTGTCCGCCTCGGGTTCCTGGACCTGGATGTGCCCCCGCTCCAGCAGATCGCCGAGCAGGACGCGGACCACGCTGATCGGCAGGCCCGCGCCCGCGGCGGGCGATGCGGAGAACTCACCGGCCGGCTCGGCGCCGCGCCCGAACTGGGCGGCCAGCTCGGCCACCGACCTGGGTTCCTGGCACAGCCGCAGGATCTCCAGGTGCTCGGGGGAAAGCTCGCGATGCTCCTCCGGGGAGGGCTCCGACGTCGCCACCACCTGGGTGATCACGTCGAAGCTGCCCTGGCCCGGCTGGACGCGCCCACGCGTGAGCACATAGGGGCGCACCATCGGTTCGGCGGGATCGTGCCCGTGCCGTTGTCCCGTCATGATCGTTCCCCTTCCACCGCGGCCCGGGGCGGAGAGGTCAAAAAGTTACTAACTTTAGTGACCAGCAGTGCCATCTCGTAGGCGATGAGGCCCACATCGGTGGCCCGGTCGGAACCCTGGTCGGCCAGCACCGCCAGGCATGCTCCCGGTCCCGCCACGGTGACCAGCAGGAAGGCCGTCTCCATCTCGATGATGGACTGGCGGACCTTCCCATGGCCGAAGCGCTCACCGACCCCCCGGGCCAGGCTCTGCACGCCGGCCGCCACCGCGGCCAGGTGCTCGCCGTCGTCTTTGGCGAAGGCGCTGTCAGAGGCCATCAGCAGGCCGTCGGCCGACAGCACGATCGCATGCCTGGCGCCGTCCACTCTTTTGACCAGATCATCCAGCAGGAAGGTCAGATCTGTCGTGCCACTGTTGGGCATTGCAGTTCCTTATCGGGTCTCTGCCCTGGCGCGGTTGGGGCTGCTCGGTTCAGGCGGGGAGATCAGGCCGAAGACGCACCGTCGTCGCCGGGCCCGGCCTGCGGGGAGCGCTGCCGGGCCTCGGCCCGGCCGCGCAGGGTGCCTTGCTGGAAGGCCCCCACGATCCTGCGGATCTCCTCCGGGCTGCGGCCCCGCTCCTCCTCCTGCGGCGCGGCGGAGGAGACCAGCGGGGCGTCGGTACGCAGCTGCTCGACCAGATGCTCCTGCGGCTGCCGGATCGGCAGACCTCCGGGAGTGGTTGGCAGGGACATGGCAGAAGGCACCACCGTTTCTGCCGGCCGGGGAGCGTCGCCGGCGGGTTCGGGAACAGGGGACGCGTCAGAGGGCCGCCGAGCCTCCTCCCGGTGCGGGGCGGGCGCGGCGGAAGGGACCGGCTGCCGGGGATCTGCCACCTCCGGCTGCGGACCGGTCCTGCTGGGCAGGTCGCCCACCGGGGCCGGGACGACCGCGTGGCCGCCGGTGGCGTGGCCGGAGGGCGTGGGCAGCACCGTGACGGCGGCCCGGCGGTCCGGCTCGGCCGGGCCGCCGGTGCTCATCGCGGCGGCGCCGGCCGAGGCCACCACCGTCCGCACGTCCTCGCCGATCTGGTCGCCGATGAGGTCGTTGGGGATCAGCACGACGGCGGTGACGCCGCCGTAGGGGGAACGCTTGAGGCTGACGGAGATCTGGTAGCGGCGGGCCAGCCGGCCGACCACGAACAGGCCCAGCCGCTCGTCGGGCGCCAGGTCGAACTCCGGCGGGTCGGCGAGCATCTGGTTGGCCTCCTCCAGCTGCTCGCGCGTCATGCCCAGGCCCTTGTCCTCGATCTCGATGGCATAGCCGTTGGCGGCGGTCTGCCCGCTGACCACCACCTCGGTGCCGGGGCTGGAGAAGTTCAGGCCGTTTTCGATCAGCTCGGCCAGCAGCCGGGTGACGTCCACCACCGCCCGGCCGGCCAGGCGGGCGGCGTCGAAGCGCTGGAAGGCGACCCGCTCGTAGTCCTCCACCTCGCCGACCGCGGCGCGCACCACGTCGAAGATGGGCACCGGGTTCTTCCAGGAACGGGCCGGCTTCTCCCCGGCCATCAGCACCAGGTTCTCGGCGTTGCGCCGCATGCGGGTGGCCAGGTGGTCCAGCCGGAAGATCTCCTGGAGCTCCTCGCCCTCCAGGTCGCGGCGGCGCTCGATGCTGTCGATCAGCCGCAGCTGCCGGGTGACCAGGGCTTGGTTGCGGCGGGCCAGCGCCAGCAGGATCTTGCGGAAACCACTGCGCAGCTCGGCCTGCTGGACGGCGGTGGCGATGGCGGTCTCCTGCACCGCGTTGAACGCCTGACCCACCTGGCCGATCTGGTCGTCACCGAACCGCAGCGGCGGGGCCTCCACGGCCACGTCCACCTTCTCACCGTGTCCCAGCCGCTCGACCACGCTGGGCAGGCGCTGGTTGGCCAGCTCCCAGGCGGCGTCGCGGAGCCGCTCCAGCTGGCGCACCAGCTTGCGGGCGGTGGTGATCGACACCACGATCGAGGCGATGACCGCCAGCATGCCCAGGCCGCCGGCCAGCGACAGCCGCAAGATGACGCCGATCGCCATCGGCCGGGAGTGCTCGACGACCTCGTCACCGCCGGCCAGGACGATCTTGTCGATCTGCTCCAGCACCGGGTTGACCGCGCCGTCCCATTGGGCCTTGGTGACGGCGGGGCGCATCCCGGCGCGGGCGCGCTGGATGACCAGGTCCTCCACGGCGGTCAGCCGGGTGCCGACCTCACCGCGGGCCAGCCGCTCGTAGGCGGCCCGGGCCTGCTCCGGCATCCCTTCGGTGGCCTGGGAGAACAAGTACCGCTGGGTGTTGACCAGGCCGGTGAACTCGATGTGCTCGGTGTCGGTGAACTTCCCCTCGGCCAGCACACCCGACAGCAGCGCGTCCTCCCGGGCCAGGACCTCACGGGCCTGCAGCAGCGACACCAGGGCCAGACCCTCGCGGGCGATGCGCTTGTCGTCGATGACGTCGGAGTTGGCGGCGGTCAGCTTCAGCGCGGCGTCGATCGCGGCGCTGTAGGGGCGGGCCGCGTCGACCTGCTGGCTCCTGCGCTCGTCGATGTTCCGGCGCACGCCCTGCAACGAGTCCAGCAGCCTGGTGATCTCCGCGATGTGGGTGCGCTGGACGTCGCTGACCGCCCAGCCGCCCTTGCCGCTGGAGCTGCGAAAGCCGTTGATGGCCGCGTCGGTGCTCCTGCGCTGCTGCGTCAGCCTGTTCAGGTTGGCGCCGTCGGAGCGGCCCAGCCAGATCAGCGACAGCTTGCGCTCTTTTTGCAGCTCGGTGATGAGGGTCGCCGTCGGACGGCCGAGCGCCTGGTCCAGCTGGTTGACGGCCAGCAGGTTCAGTCCTTCACGGGCGGTCACCCAGGCCGCGAAGGCCCACAGCAGCGCCAGCGACACCAGCAGCGCGGTGATCTTGGATCTCAGGCTCCAGCGGGCAAGTCGTCGCAGCATGACTTCCTATCGCGGCCTATCTCATGGGGTTTCCGCAGCCGGTCGCCACAGACCGCCCCGGTGTCTCATCCGACCGAGTGCGATACGCGCCTAATCCGCCCATCGCACCGCAGCACCATAGCAACGACCCCTCAGGATGGATCGTGAAATAGCCACATGATGAGGAGTGCCCCATCTCACATCCTCGGGCCCGCAGATGGGGCACTCCCCCGCGTCTTCCCTGGTCAGGGCTCGACCAGCGAACCTTCCAGGCCCAGCAGGCCCCAGTAGTCGGCGCCGCTGCCGTAATAGCCGGTGCTGTAGCCGATCTGGCGCGCGACGAAGACCGCCCCCTGCGGGCACCGCTCATACAGCGGCTCCAGCATCCGGTGGCAGTGCTCGGTCAGCGCCTTGATGTGGGCGATCACGAACGGCACGTCGACGCCCAGCAGCAGCGCGTTCAGATCGCCCCAGGTGCGGTCGCGGTTCCAGGTGGCCAGGTCGTTGAGCAGCCGCAGCACCTTTTGGACCTGCCGGCTGACCTGGCGCAGCGGTTCCATGTGGTCGAGGATGTCGGGGTCGCCGACGTACATCCAGTGTGCGATGTTGCCCCAGACCGAGCCGAAGTTGTCGGCGTTGTCCAGGTAGCGCTCGTAGGTGGGCAGTTCGGCCTCGCCGCGGGCGTGGGCGTCCTTCCACTCCCACTCGCGCGCCATGCCCTCCAGCATCCGGCGCAGCTCCTCGCGCCACAGCGGGCCGAAGCGCGACCAGGCGGGGCTGGCCGCCACCAGGTCGCGCAGCTCCGCCAGGAACAGCCCCAGCTGGTCGCCGGGGGCGGGGTCGGCGCCGTCGCCGATCTCCAGGCAGCGGCCCACGGTGTCGCGGATCTGCTCCAGGGAGTCGGCGGCATGGTCCATGATCCAGTCCAGCGCGAACAGCCACGCCGAGGTGCGGTTGGACACCCGCAGCTGCGCGGCGCTGTACCAGGGGCCCTGCCCGCCGATGGCCTGGGCGACCTTGGTGAACAGCGAGGGCTCAAAGGGCGGGTCGGGGTAGAGGCCGCAGTAGGTGGCCGCGCAGTCGGCCAGGTCCCGGTCCAGGTCGACGATGAGGGCGGCCAGCCGCCCGGCCTCGACGGCGTCCACCACCGGGCCGGCGGTGGTGAACAGCGTGCGCTCGGTTCCGGTCGCCGTCACCGGTGGGCCTGCAAAGTCATCTGGACCGGGCGGCTGGGCCGTACGGTCAGGGTCAGCTGCGACTCGATGGGCCCGTCATTGCGCAGCACCGGCCGGGCCCGGCTCAGCAGGGACGCCATGATCAGCGTCGTCTCGATCTTGAACAGCTGCTCGCCCAGGCAGACGTGGTCGCCCCCGCCGAAGGGGAAGTAGGCGAACCGGCCATGCCGCTGGATGCGCGCCTTGATCCGCTCGGGGGTGAACCGCTCCGGGTCGAACTCCTCCGGCCGCTCCCAGATCCGCCGGTCCCGGTGGGTGAGGTAGGGGCTGAGCACCACGGTGGCGCCCTTCTTGATCGGGACTCCGGCGATCACGTCGTCGTCCACGGCGACCCGCGGCACCGCCCACCCGACCGCGTGCATGCGCAGCACTTCCTGCAGGAACATCTGGGTGTAGGGAAGCCGCCGAATGTGCTCGGGCCGGGCGGGGCCGTCGCCCACCTCGCTCCGGATCTCCGCATAGACCCGCTCGGCGATCTCGGGATACCGGTGCAGCGCCACCCACAGCCAGGTCAGCCCGTCGGCGGTGGATTCGGTGCCGGAGACGAACAAGGCCACCACATCGTCGCGGATGCGCTGGTCGGAGAAGGGCGTGCCGTCTTCCTCGCGCGCCTCGATCAGTTTCGAGACCACGTCATGGCCGCCGGGCGGGCGCTTGCGGCCCTCGGCGACCAGCGGCCGGAGGATCTCGTCCACCGTGCGGGTGGCGCGGCGGAAGGTCCGGTCACCGGGCATCGGCACCGCGTTGGGCACGAACGGCATGGCCATCCGCCACATGAACGAGCTCGAGGCGGCCGAGACCGCCGCACCCAGCCGGTCGATCTCCGCCACCGACAGCCGGTCGTCGAAGAACACCAGGCTGATCGCGCGGTGCATGAGCCGGTTCATCTCCCGGCGCACGTCCACCGGCTGATCGGCGGCACGGGCCAGCAAGTCGTCGGCGGCCGCGTTGATGGCCTCGGCCATCCGCTCGGTGAAGTGACTGATGTACTGCGCGGAGAAGACCCTGGCCAGCACCTGGCGGCTGGACCGCCACAGAGGGCCTTCACTGGAGATGCCGTTGCCGACCAGCCGGCTGACCGGCTTCCACATCACCACGCCGCGCTGGTAGTTGTCGGCCCGGTCGCGCAGCACATGCTGGACGTGGGCGGGGTCGGTGATCAGATAGGGCCGGAACAGTCCCAGATCGATCCGGGCGATCGCCCCCTCCGCCATGCGCCCGATCGATTCCAGAGCGTGCAGCGCGCCGCCCTGCCGGTACAGCGAGATCAGCCGCCGCAGCGGCACTCTCTCCAGCGAGGCGGTCGAAGCAGCCGAGTGCGCGCCGAGGGTTGTCGACATGACCGTCCCTTCACGGGGATTTGCACACAAACGACGGAGATCTCCTACAAAACGCTACGAAGTATCACACGAAGCCCACAAGCCAACAAGATCACCTTGACGAAACACCTCTCTTCCGGTAGGGGGGCCGGCCGCTCGACAGGGAGGGTTCACCTTCGCGTCAAGATCTTGCCCTGACGGAATTGATCATGTGATACTTCCACACAAGATCCGTTTGTCAGATTTGCAACGAAGGTGCGGAGTAGCCCGGCGATCCGTCTGGCAGCGGCCTGTGATGCCGACGATCGGCCCGGTTCCGGCACGCAGAATTGCGAGGGACGGCACAGGTGACCATCGACGGTACGGCCGAACGCACGACCCGCTCCCCCCGTCTTCTCTCCTCCTCTCAGCTCTCCGCGGCCGCCCGGCGGCTGATCGACGAGTCGCTCGCCGACCCGCTGGGAGGGATGTCCCCGTCGGTGTACGAGACCGCCCGGCTGGTGACGCTCGCCCCCTGGCTGACCGGGCACGCCGAACGGGTGCGCTTCCTGCTGCGGACCCAGCGGGCGGACGGCGGCTGGGTCTCGGCGATCCCCGGCTACCGGGTGGTCCCGACGCTGAGCGCCACCGAGGCGCTGCTGGCCGTGCTGCGCACGCCCGAGCGGCCGGTCCCCGGCGTCACCCGCCGGGAGCTGACCGCCGCCGCCGACCGCGGGCTGCGGGCGCTGCTGCCGCTGCTGGACGGCGAGCGCTCCTTCCCGCTGCCGGACATGCCGGCCGTCGAGCATCTGGCCCCGATGCTGATCGAGCTGATCAACGGCCATCTGGACGCGCTGGAGCCCTGGCGCGACGGCCCCCGGCTGCGCCCCAGCCCGCAGATGGCCCCCAAGACCGCCGCGCTGGTGCGCGAGCTGCTGCGGCGGGGCCAGGCGCTGCCGCAGAAGCTGCTGCACGCGCTGGAGCTGGGCGGCGAGGCCGCCCGCGGCGCCGCGACGGTGCGGCCCGAGCCGATCGGCACGGTCGGGGCCTCCCCCGCGGCCACCGCCGCCTGGCTCGGCGACCGGGAGCCGGCGGACCACGAGCCCGCCCGCCGCTTCCTGGAGTCGGCCGCCGCGCCGCACGGCGGCCCGGTCCCCTCGGTGCTCCCCATCACGGTCTTCGAGCGGGCCTGGATGACCAGCTGGCTGATCCGCTCGGGCGTTCCGCTGGCGGCGCCGCCGCAGCTGCCCGACTTCCTGCAGGCGTCACTGGGTCCGGCCGGCACGGGCGGCGGCGCCGGGCTGCCCTCGGACGCCGACACCTCCTCCGGCACGATGTACGCGCTGGCGCTGCTGGGCCGGCTGCAGCGGCCGGACCTGCTGTGGCGGTACGAGACCGACACGCACTTTTGCACCTGGCAGGGTGAGAACGGCCGGTCGGTCGGCACCAACTCCCACGTTCTGGAGGCCTTCGGCGTCCATCTGCGCGAGGCCGCGCCCGCCGAGCGCTCCGAACGCCATGCGGCCACCGTCCGCAAAGTCGTCTCCTGGCTGCAGGAGCAGCAGCAGGACGACGGGAGCTGGAGCGACCGCTGGCACTCTTCGCCCTACTACGGCACCGTCTGCAGCGCCCCCGCCCTCGCCGAGTTCGGCGGCCCGCAGGCGGCGCCCGCGGTGGACCGGGCCGTGGAGTGGGTGCTGCAGACCCAGCGCCCGGACGGTTCGTGGGGGCTGTGGGAGGGCACCGCCGAGGAGACCGCCTACGCGGTGCAAATCCTGCTGCTGACGCGGCGGGAGGCCGATGGCCGCGTGTTGGCGGCGGCCCACCGCGGCGGGGAGTACCTGCGCACCGTCACCGCCGGCGGCACGGCGATGCCGCCGCTTCCGCCGCTGTGGCATGACAAAGATCTGTACACGCCTTTCCGGATCGTTCAAGCCGCCATCTTGGCGGCGCTGCACCTCACCTGCCCGGACGGGGCCGTGCCGCCTCCCCGGCGCCCCTCCTGACAATCAAGAGAAAGATTTCCGTAAAGTTAATTCCGGCACACCGGGGAGACATCGTAAATCAGGATAATTCACGCTTTTCCGATTGTGCCTTGAAGGGGCTTTCGCGCCGTTGGTAGGGTCCCGGAGTAACACGTACGGGACCACCCTGCCGGTGTCCTCACGCGCAAAGAACGCATCCCCATAAACCCCGCACCACCCTGGTGCGCGCTTTCAGGCGGCGCAACGCGCTCAGGCGACCGCGTCCCCGCCGCAAGACGGCCGGTGCCCCGGCGGCACGCCCCAAGGCCACCGGCCCGGCACCGCCCTTCCCCCGGAGACGCCGATGCCCGAGCCCTCATCGCCCGCACCCGGGAGGACCTCCCCTGCGGGCGCCGGCGGCGCCGCAATCGCCCACGAGAGCACCAGCGCGGAATACCGGGGCGAAGGGGCGATCCCCGGAGGAAAACCGTAAGATCATCGGAGCGTTCCAGGCGAGCACCCGACGCGGGCGCTCCGCCGCGGCTGAAGTCCTCGGCGAGCAGGTTCCGGGCGCCCCGGCCGCCGGCGGACGAGCGCCGCGACGACGTGGACCCCAAGCCGCGCCGGCGACAAGCGACGAGAAGGAGGGCTAGTGATGCCGCAGACAGGTTCCTCCACCGACCTGGCGTGGTTGCTGGACGACCTGGTCAAACGAGTGGCGGACGCCCGCCATGCGGTGGTGTTGTCGGCCGACGGGCTGCTGATGGCCGCCGACAGCGCCTTCAGCAAGGACGACGCCGAGCACCTGTCGGCGGTGGCGGCGGGCATCCAGAGCCTGGCCCGCGGCGCCGGCGAGCGCTTCGGCGGCGGCTCGGTGCGGCAGACCATCGTGGAGATGAACTCCGGCTTCCTGCTGGTGTCGGTGGCCGGCCAGGGCGCCTGCCTGGCGGTGCTGACCACCGAGGACGCCGACGTGGGCCTGGTGGCCTACGAGATGGCGATGCTGGTCACCAGCGTCGGCCGGCACCTGAGCACCCCGGCCCGCTCGGCGGCGGCCAAGAGCTGATGCCATCGTCCACGCCGCCGTGGGAGGGGCAGCAGCCGCCCGACGGCGAGCATTTCGTGCGCCCCTATGTGCTGACCAGCGGCCGCACCCGCCCGGCCCACGGCCGGTTCGACCTCATCTCGCAGGTGGTGACGGTCGGCCCGCCGCCTGAGGCCGATGCCGGGCTCGGCCCCGAGCACCTGTCCATCCTGCGGCTGTGCCGCATCGCGATGTCGGTCGCCGAGCTGGCCGGACGGCTGAACCTGCCGGGCGCCGCCGTCCGGGTCCTGCTGGGCGACCTGTTGGAACGAGGTCATGTGCTGATCCAGGAACCGGCGCCGGAGACCGCCATCACCGACGCGGACATCTACGAGGCGGTGATCGATGGACTCCGCGCGATCTGACCGGGCCCGCCGCCTGCCCACGGCCGTCAAGATCCTGATCGCCGGGGGCTTCGGAGCGGGCAAGACCACCATGGTCGGCTCGGTCTCGGAGACCGTGCCGCTGCGCACCGAGGAGATCCTCACCGACCGCAGCACCGGGGTCGACGACCTGTCCGGGGTGGAGAACAAGGCCACCACCACGGTGGCGATGGACTTCGGCCGCATCACCCTGCGCAAGGACCTGGTGCTCTACCTGTTCGGCACGCCGGGTCAGGAGCGCTTCTGGTTCATGTGGGACGAGCTGTCGCTGGGGGCGCTCGGCGCGGTGGTGCTGGCCGACACCCGGCGCCTGGCCGACTGCTTCCCGTCGGTGGACTACTTCGAGCGGCGCGGCACCCCGTTCATCGTGGCGGTCAACTGCTTCGACGGCGCCCGCCGCTACGAGCTGGAGGAGGTGCGCATGGCGCTCAGCCTGGCGCCCTCGGTGCCGATCATGACGTGCGACGCCCGGGACCGCTCCTCCTCCAAGGAGGTGCTGATCACGCTGGTCCAGCACGCCATGCACCAGCGGCTGGGCACTCCGGCGGCCCGCTGAGCGGCCGCCACCCATGCCGGGACCGCCCGGCGGCGGCCCGGCATGGGCGGGGTCATGCGTCCCGGTCCCCGTGCAGGACCACGATGGGGCACTTGGCGTGGCGGATGCAGTAGTCGCTGGTGGAGCCGAGCAGGGCGCCGACGATGCCGCCGCGGCCCCGGCTGCCCACCACCAGCAGTTCGGCGTCCTTGGAGGCCTCCACCAGCGCCCGGGCGGGCTGGCCCTGCACCACCGTCGGCCTGACCGGGACCGCCGGCCGCTCGCCGAGCACCTCCGCCACGGTCTCCTGCAGCACCTGCCGCGCCGCGTCCGCCAGGTCGACGTCGTCGGCGTAGACCGGCACGCCGAAGGTGACCGGGATGTCCCAGGCGGTGATGAGCTCCAGTTCGGCGCCGACCAGCTGCGCCTGCCGCGCCGCCCAGCGCAGCGCCCGCTTGGACTCCTCAGAGCCGTCCACGCCGACCACGATGCGTTTGGCCGCCATCGATCCCCCCTTGATCAACTCGTGCCCACCGTAGCGCGGTACCCGGGGCCCGCCCGTCCTCACCCCGGGGCGGTCAGGCCGAGCGCCGCTGCTCCCGGGTCTCGGCGCCGTCCAGTCCGGGGATGGTCAGCAGCTTCTGGGTGACCACGGTCTCCTCCCGGACGATCCCGCTCTCCAGCATGGTGTTGCGGTGGCGGAGCCGGCCGTTGTCGCGCAGCAGCTCGTCCACCTCGGCGCGCAGCCGGGTGATCCGCCTGCTCAGCCGGGTGTAGGTCACCATGACGCCCACGGTGACGCCGATGGCGAACGCGGCGAGGGAGGGCGCCCACAGCGCCCCGATCGTCAGCACCGGCAGCAGGACGAGCATCGCCATCAAGCGACCGTGCTCTTCGGCCCAGTCCCAGACGGCGTTGACGGGCTTGGGAATCCTCACGCCCTGCTCCCTTCTAACCGATCCGACACTTCCGTTGTCGACCGTATGTCACGCCTCCGGTGCCTCTGCCGCACGGACGGTATCAACCAGCACAAACGCCCCCTCAGAGGGACATATGTGACGAACATCCCATCGCTCGGAGTGTGCAACGAATCCCGTGCGATACCGGAAGAACACGCAACAAACCACCATCAACGTGCAAGAACATCATCTTGGAGGCCGGTAGGGGCCTGCATAGGCTTTCGTTTCGTAACCTCTATAGCCGAGAGTGGGAGCCTGCATGACCGTATCGCCGGTAACGGAGCCCACACCCCTGGCCTCCGCCGTGCAGAAGCGGACGGCACGGCCCCGCCGCTTCCTGATGTGCCCTCCCGAGCACTTCGCCGTCACTTATGCGATCAACCCCTGGATGGACCCGGCGTCCGGCGCCGACCGGGCCCGGGCGCTCGCCCAGTGGGAGCGGCTGCACGAGGCCTACCTGGAGCTCGGCCACCAGGTGGAGCTGATCGAACCGGTCGAGGGCCTGCCCGACATGGTGTTCGCCGCCAACGGCGGGCTGGTGGTGGACGGCCGCGTCTACGGGGCGCGCTTCCGCCACCCGCAGCGGCGCCCGGAAGGCCCCGCCTACCTGGAGTGGTTCCGGCGCAACGGCTTCACCGAGATCCTGGAACCGGCGCACGTCAACGAAGGCGAAGGCGACTTCGCCGTGCTGGACGGGCTCATCCTGGCGGGCACCGGCTTTCGCACCGAGCAGGCCGCCCACACCGAGGCCCAAGAGCACCTGGGCCGCCCGGTGGTCACGCTGCGCCTGGTGGACCCGCGCTTCTACCACCTGGACACGGCGCTGTTCCCGCTCGGCGACGACAACATCGCCTACTACCCGGGCGCCTTCTCCCCCGGCAGCCGCGCGGTGCTGCAGCGCCTGTTCCCGGACGCGCTGGTGGCCGAGGAGGCGGACGCGGCGGTGCTGGGCCTCAACGCCGTCTGCGACGGCCGCCACGTGGTGATCAACGCCGAGGCCACCGGGCTGATCGCGCAACTGCGCCGCCGCGGCTTCGAACCCGTCCCGGTGGACCTGTCGGAGCTGCGCAAGGCCGGCGGCGGCCCCAAGTGCTGCACCCTGGAGCTGCGCGTGTGACCCACCCGATCCGCCCGGACTTTGCGGTCGGGATGCGGCTGCCGCCCGAGGCGAATATGGTCCGAAGAATGAGCACTCACTTTGACGTCGTGGTCCTGGGCGCGGGCCCGGGTGGATATGTCGCTGCGATCCGTGCCGCTCAGCTGGGGCTGCGGACGGGGATCGTTGAGGAGCGCTACTGGGGCGGGGTATGCCTGAACGTGGGCTGCATCCCCTCCAAGGCCCTGCTGCGCAACGCCGAGCTGGCCTACCTGTTCAACAACGAGCGCAAGCTGTTCGGCATCGAGGTCGACGGGCAGGTCCGCTTCGACTTCGCCGCCGCGGTGCAGCGCAGCCGCCAGGTGGCCGACGGCCGGGTCAAGGGCGTCCACTACCTGATGAAGAAGAACGGCATCACCGAGTTCCACGGGCGCGGCGTCTTCACCGACCCGCACACCCTGCAGGTGACGCCGACCGACGGCGGCCAGGCCCAGACCGTCACCTTCGACCACTGCATCATCGCCACCGGGGCGCACCCCAGGCTGCTGCCGGGCACCTCGCTTTCAGAACGCGTGGTGACCTATGAGGAGCAGATCCTCGCCGAGGAGCTGCCGGAGAGCATCGTCATCGCCGGGGCCGGGGCGATCGGCGTGGAGTTCGGCTACGTGCTGCACAACTACGGCACCAAGGTCACCATCGTGGAGTTCCTGGACCGCATGGTGCCGGGCGAGGACGAGGAGGTCTCCAAGGAGCTGGCGCGCCGCTACCGCAAGCTCGGCATCGACGTGCTGACCTCCACCCGGGTGGAGGCCATCGACGACTCCGGGGAGAAGGTCAAGGTCACCGTCACCGGCTCCGACGGGCAGCCCAAGACCCTGGAGGCCGACAAGGTCCTGCAGGCCATCGGCTTCGCCCCCAACGTGGAGGGCTACGGGCTGGAGAAGACCGGGGTCCGCCTCACCGACCGCGGCGCCATCGACGTCGACGCCCGCTGCCGCACCAGCGTGCCGCACATCTTCGCGATCGGGGACGTGACCGCCAAGCTGATGCTGGCGCACACCGCCGAGGCGATGGGCATCGTGGCGGCCGAGACCATCGCCGGCGCCGAGACCATGGAGATCGACTACCGGATGGTGCCGCGGGCCACCTACTGCCAGCCGCAGATCGCCAGCTTCGGGCTGACCGAGGCGCAGGCCCGCGCCGAGGGCTACGACGTCAAGGTCGCCAAGTTCCCCTTCACCGCCAACGGCAAGTCCCACGGCCTGGGCGACCCCAACGGGTTCGTCAAGCTGATCGCCGACGCCAAGTACGGCGAGCTGCTGGGCGGCCACATGATCGGCCCGGACGTCACCGAGCTGCTGCCGGAGCTGACGCTGGCCCAGCAGTGGGACCTGACCGTGCACGAGGTGGCCCGCAACATCCACGCCCACCCGACCCTGAGCGAGGCGGTCAAGGAGGCCGTGCACGGCCTGGCCGGGCACATGATCAACTTCTAGGTCCTCTTCCCGGCGGCGCCCCGCACGGCCTCGAACCCTCCCGGCGCCGGCGCGCGTACCACCTGCGGACGATCGCGATCACGCAGCCGGGAGGTGGAGCGTGCGGGGCCTTCCCCCATCGGGCGGCGCGACGGGCGACGCGGCCGTGCGCACGGCCGGCGGTGCCGCTCCCCCACCGGGTGAGGAGGCCGCGCCGCCGGAACCTGAGGGGACGCCCGGATCGCGAGGGCTGCTGCACCTGGGGGTGCTCGCCGCGGCGGCGGCGCTGTGCGCGCTGGCCGCCGCGCTGTATTTCGGGGGCGCGCTGACCACCACCGTGCCGTGGCTGGAAGGCTCGGGCGGGCTGACCCGGGGCGGGCTGCCCGTCGCCGAACTGGCGGTGACCGGGGCCGGGACGGTCACGGTGGGGCTGCTGCTGGCCGGGGCGGTGCTGCTGGCCGGGCCGGACGGGCGGCTGCCGCCGCCGGGGCTGCGCTGCCTGCGCCTGGCGCGGGTGAGCGCGGCGGTCTGGGCGGCGGCGGCGCTGGTCAGCGTGGCGCTGGGGACGTCCTACCTGCTGGGCAAGCCGGTCTGGCAGGTCACCGACGGCGAGCTGCTGAGTTTTCTGACCGACCTGGTGCGGGGGCGGGCGCTGGCGGTGGTGGCGGCGGTGGCCGTGACGCTGGCCGCGGCGGCCGGACAGGTCCGCAGTGCCGCCGGGGCGGGGGCGTTGCTGCTGGTGGCGCTGGCCGGGCTGCTGCCGCAGGCGGTCACCGGGCATCCGGCCTCTTCCGACGATCACGCGCTGGCCACGTTCGCGATGGCCGTGCACGTGGTGGCCGCCGCGGTGTGGGTGGGCGGGCTGGTGGCGCTGGTGGCGCTGGCCCGGCCCGCCGCGCGGCTGCTCGCGGTGATCGTCCCGCGTTACAGCGCGGTGGCGGGTCTTTGTTTCGCGGCCGTGACGGTCAGCGGGCTGGTCAGCGCCTGGGTTCAGGTGGGCGGGGCCGAGGCGGTGCTCGGCACCCGCTACGGGCTGCTGGTGGTGGCCAAGGCGGCGCTGCTGGGCTGCCTGGGCTGGCTGGGGTGGCTGCACCGCCGGGTGAGCATCCCGGCGTTGCGCGCCCGCCGGGAGCGGTGGGTCTTCCTCCGGCTGGCCTCGGTCGAGGTGGTGGTGATGGCCGCGGCGATGGCGCTGGCCACGGGCCTGTCGTGGACGCCGCCGCCGGCCGAGGACACCGGGCCGACCAACCCGGCCGGGGTGCTGCTGGGTTTCACGCCTCCAGGGCCGCCGAGCGCGGCGGCCTATGCGTTCGGCCGGCTGCCCGACCCGATGTTCCTCACGCTGGTCGCAGCGGGGGCGGTGCTGTACCCGCTCGGGGTGCTGCGGCTGCGGCGGACCGGGACCGGCTGGCCGTTGCGGCGGACGCTGGCCTGGTACGGCGGGCTGCTGATCGTGCTGGCGGCCACGTGCGGCGGGCTCGCCCGCTACAGCCCGGCCCTGTTCAGCGGGCATGTGGCCCAGCACCTGGCGCTGACGCTGGTGGCGCCGGTGCCGCTGCTGCTGGCCGCCCCGGCCGAGCTGGCCTTGACGGCGCTGCGGCCGGCGTCCGGGGCGGTGGGCCGCTCCCCCCGTGACCTGCTGGCGGCCCTGCTGGACAGCCGGGCGGTGCGGTGGGCGGGGCACCCTCCGGTGGCGCTGGCGCTGGTGGTGCTCACCCTGTACGGCTTTTACACCACCCCGCTGTTCGAGGCGTCGCTGCGCAACCGTTCACTGCATTCGCTCGCCATGGCGGTGTTCCTGCTGACCGGGGTGTTCTTCGTGCGGGCCGTCATCGGCGGCGCGCGGTGGCTGCCGCTCGCCCTGGCCTTCTTCCACCTGTCCTTCGGGTATGCGTTCTTGACGGCGGCGACCGTGTTCGCCGAGGACTGGTACACGGCGCTCGCCCTGGTGTGGGCCCCTCCGCCCGAGCAGGACCAGCAGAGCGCGGGCCTGCTCGTGTGGGCGATCGGCGGCCTGACCACGGTGGCGCTGCCGTTGCTGAGCAGGCGGCGCGGCCCTGCCGTGCCGCGTTCTTGAGGGGTGTTCCCTTCGATGCGCCGTTCCCGCGAGCGGGGGCGGCGCGGCATGGGGCACTGCCGGTGTTTCTTTCTCCGAGTCAGAGGCGGTCAGGCGCGGTGGTCCGGGAAGGCACGCCGAGGCCCCGTTTCCGGGGGCCGCGGCAAGGTGTTGATCCATCGTTGGAGGATGGACGAAAGAACAGGCCGGGGTCGTACCCGGCATTCACGCCCCGTCCGCGGGGCGTCCGTCCAAGGGGGCGGAGCGGAGGGGGTGCGTCGCACATGAGCCGCCGGGTGGCCGGGCCCGGCACGGGTTGCGGGGGTGGCGATGCCGACCGCTGAGGAGTCGCGGTGGCGCACCGAGCGGGAACGGCTCAACCGGCGGCGCGCCGAGCTCGGCGAGGAGGCCGCCCGGCTCTACCGGGGGGCGCACCGGGTCGGCTCGACCTCGCTGCTGTGCCGGCCGGAGTGGATACCGGACGTTCCGCTCCCCCTGGAGCGCGTCGAGCTGGTGTGGGAGGAGACGCCCGAGCCGCCCGTGGTGACGGGCGCGCAGGCTCCCCTGCCCCCCGGGTACCGCGCCTACAGCCAGGCCATGGGGGCGCTGGCGGCTCCGGCCGTGTTCGAGAACCGTCCCGTCTACCGGCTGCTGGAGGCCGATCTGGCCGGCCGCGGCGGGTCCGGGGCGGTGTTGCGGCTGTCGGGGGCGCGGTACTTCGACGGGGTGGACGTCGGGGAGGCGGTCGCGCACGAGCTGGCGGCCCGCGTGGCGGGGCTGCCGCTGCGGACGCTGGTGGGGGACCCGTGCGACCTGGCGCGGCGGACGGCGGTGCCGGCGGTCACGACCGTGACGATCCGGCGGCGGGCGCGGGACGTGGTGCTGCACCGGCGGGACCCGGCGAAGGTCGCCCATGCCGGCGGGCTCTACCAGGTGATGCCGGTGGGCGTGTTCCAGCCCGTCACCGAAGACCCCCGCGAGGACCTGGATCTGTGGCGGTGCATGGCGCGGGAGTTCGCCGAGGAGTTCCTGGGGGCGGACGAAGAGTACCGGCCCGGGTTCTCCTACCGGGAGTGGCCCTTTTACCGGCGGCTGGAACAGGCGCGTGCGGCGGGGGCGGTGCGGGTCCACTGCCTGGGGATCGGTGTCGATCCGCTGTCGCTGGCCGTGGACGTGCTGACGGCGGCCGTCATCGACGATGCGGCCTTCGGGGAGCTGTTCGGCGGGCTGGTGCGGGTCAACGCCGAAGGACGGGTCGCCATGGCGCCGCTGGAGGGGCCGGCGCCGCGGCCGATGCAGCCGGCCGGGGCGGCCGCGCTGGAGCTGGCGCGGCGCCACCGGGACCTGCTGCTCAGCCGTCGATGAGGCCCCTCAGCTCCCCCAGGGCGTCGTCGAGGTGGTCCATGATCTCCCAGGGGTCGGGGATCATCTGGCGGCAGGTCACGATGCCGACGTCGAGCTTGCCGTCATAGGACAGCACGGTGATGTTCAGCCCGCCGGTCAGGTCGCTGACCACCGAGATCGGGAAGTAGCCGAGCACCCGGGCGCCGCGCAGGTACAGCGGGAAGTCCGGGCCGGGCACGTTGGAGACCAGCAGATTGACCGGGCGCAGGTACTCGCCCGGCCGGGCCTGCAGGGCCAGCCGCAGCAGCGGGCCGGCCAGCGGGGCGGGCACCAGTTCGCTCAGCCCCTCCAGCCAGGCGCCCGAGGAGCGGGCGAAGCGCCGTTTGGCCGCCGCCAGGTCGCCGCGGATCGCGGCGAAGCGCTCGGCCGGGTCGGCCAGATGGGTGGCCAGCGGCGTCACCATCGCCGACATCCGGTTGCCGCCCGCCGCATCGCCGTCCCGGCCGCGGCGCAGCGACACCGGCACCGCCGCCACCAGCGGCCGGTCGGGCAGCTCGCCGCGCTTGTCCAGCCAGCGGTGCAGCGCCGTGGCCACCAGCGCCATCACCACGTCGTTGACGCTGCCGCCCAGCTCCCGGCGGATGCGCCGGATCTCCGCCAGCGGCAGCTCGCCGAAGGCCACCGCCCGGCGGGCGCTGATCGTCCCGTTGAACGGGGTGGGCGGGGCGACGGTGCGGGGCAGCGGCACGACGCCGTCGCGGCCGAGCGCCCCCTGGATCGCCCGGGCCAGCGGCTGCACTCCCGGCAGTTGCGCAAGGCCGGGGATCTCATCCAGGTAGGGGGCGGTGCGGGCCAGCATGCGGGCGCCGCGCACCGGGTGGGCGAGCGCGCGCAGCAGCCCGGTGCGCACCCGTTCGGCCAGGGCCGGCGCCTGCTGCGGCACGGTGTCGTCGGGGGGCAGCTCGCGCGGCTGCGGGGACAGGTCCAGCAGGGCGGCCAGGGTCTCGGTGGCCAGGACCCCGTCCACCGCGGCGTGGTGGACCTTGATGTAGACGGCGGTGCGGCCGCCCTCCAGGCCCTGGATGACCACCGCCTCCCACAGCGGCCGGGCGCGGTCCAGCGGCCGTTCGTGCAGCATCGCCACGACCTCGGCGAGCTGGGCGGCGTTGCCCGGGGCGGGCAGCCCGACCTCGAAGACGTGGCGGGCCGGGTCGAAGTCCGGGTCGTCCTCCCAGTAGGGCCGGTCGATGCCCAGCGGCACCGCGGCCAGCCGCATCCGCAGCGGCCGGGGGGCCAGGTGGGCGCGTTCGCGGATCACCTCGATGAGGTCCTCGGCGGTGAGCCGGCCGCCGGGGCAGGCGACCGGGTCGAGGATCCCCAGGCCGGCGATATGGGCGTGCGTGGTGCCGGTCTCGACGTTCAGGAAGTTGGCGTCCACCGCCGTCAGCTGGCGCATCCTCGATCCCCACAGTCCTCAGGTGCCTGGCCTGTCTCCTGAGCTATGCGGTACCGGGCGGTAGGTCAATGAAGGCGGGAAGGAAGTAACTCGAACTTAACGTAGTTATTCAAATGCACAGAGTAACAAAAGATGGCGCGGCGACGCCGATGGCGGCCTCCGGAACACCGTTCCGGGAGAACCCGGCGGGCGCCCGCCTGAGACGATCCGGGCCATTCGGTTCACCGCCGGGCGTTCCCGGCAGCCGCGACGATCGGGCTGCGGCACCATGATCGCGGCACTAGGGTTACCGGACATGACGGCACGACCGCTCTCGGAGATCGTCGAGGCCGGCTGGGCGCGCGCCCTGGAGCCGGTGGCCGACCGCATCGCGGCGATGGGGAACTTCCTGCGCGCCGAAGTGGCCGCCGGGCGGCGCTATCTGCCGGCCGGGGAGCACATCCTGCGGGCCTTCCAGCAGCCGTTCGCCGATGTGCGGGTGCTGATCGTGGGGCAGGACCCCTACCCCACCCCGGGGCACCCGGTGGGGCTGAGCTTCTCGGTGGCGCCGCATGTGCGTCCGCTGCCGCCCAGCCTGATCAACATCTTCACCGAGTACACCGCCGACCTGGGCCACCCCGAGCCGAGCACCGGCGATCTGACGCCGTGGGCGCAGCAGGGGGTGCTGCTGCTCAACAGGGTGCTGACGGTGCAGCCGTACAAGCCCGCCTCGCACCGCGGCAAGGGCTGGGAGGAGGTCACCGAGCAGGCGATCCGGGCGCTGGCGGCGCGCGGCGGCCCGCTGGTGGCGATCTTGTGGGGCCGGGACGCCCGCAGCCTCAAGCCGCTGCTGGGCGGCGTCCCGTGCATCGAATCGGCGCATCCCAGCCCGATGTCGGCCGACCGGGGCTTTTTCGGTTCCCGTCCGTTCAGCCGCGCCAACCGGCTGCTGGAAGAGCAGGGCGGGCAGCCCATCGACTGGAAGCTCCCCTGACGGAAGGCGGCTGTGACCGCGCGCACGTTTCCCGCGCGGTCTTCTCCGCATAGGTTGCTCTCATGACGGAGGTCGCCCGTCCGGCCTCGTCTTCACCTACCCGACAAATCAACCTTTTCGTGCATATTTCGCCAGATTAACCACGAAGATTCCCAGGTGGTTCGATAGCCCCGATAAAGCTCGTGCGGCGTAATTCGGTGGACGTTCCGCCCTGGACGCCCGATCATCGGAGGCATGTCGATGTCGCAGGAAAGGCCGCAGGAGATACTGCACCTGGTCGAAGTCTCCGCAAGCGAGCCCGACCTGGCGATGTCGGTCGTCTTCAACCTCAGCGACAACAATTCCCCCGCCGACGTGCTGGACGTGCTGTCGCTGCGCCCCTTCGCCACCGGCGAGCAGCCCTGGTCCAAGTCGACCCGGCTGGAGCATGTGAAGGCCGACGCCCCGCTGTGCCCGGAAGGCGGCCGGGTGCTGCGCACCGCCAGCGAGGACGACAAGCACTCGGTGCTGGCCGCGGGCGACGGCTGGACGCTCCTGGTCAACCGGTGGGACAGCGGCAACGCCTACGTGGCGGTCTCGGCGGTCAGCCGGGAGCTGGCCGAGGCGGTGCTGGCCGAGACGGTCCGGGACGCCACCGAGCCGCCGTCCCCCGACGAGACCCAGGTGGAGATGGGCTTTTGGCACATGGCCAGGCACGGCCCCAGCCGCCGCGAGCGGATCATCTCCGCCGACACCTGGGCGGACATCCGCGGCAACTACACCGCCCCCGTCGCCGAGGCCCTCGACCGGGTGATGCGGCTGAACCCGTCCCAGGTGTCCGGGCGGCTGCTGTTGCTGCACGGCCCGCCCGGCACCGGCAAGACCACCGCGCTGCGGGCGCTGGCCCGCGCCTGGGTGGACTGGTGCCAGGCCGACTGCGTGCTGGACCCGGAGGTGCTCTTCAGCGACCCCGGCTACCTGATGCAGGTGGCGGTCGGCGCCGATGACGACGGCGGCAAGCGGCGCTGGCGGCTGCTGATCCTGGAGGACTGCGACGAGCTGATCCGCGGAGAGGCCAAGCAGTCCACCGGCCAGGGCCTGTCGCGGCTGCTCAACTTGACCGACGGGATGCTCGGGCAGGGCCGGGACGTGCTGGTGGCCATCACCACCAACGAGGACCTGACCCGGCTGCACCCGGCGGTGATCCGCCCCGGCCGCTGCCTGGCGCAGATCGAGGTGGGCCCGCTGACCCGGGACGAGGCCCTGCGCTGGCTGGGCCAGGACGCCGACCCGTCGCTGATCGGCCCCGAGGGCGCCACGCTGGCCGAGCTGGCGGCGCTGCGCAAGGGCGAGCAGCCGGCCCCCGCCGCCGAGGCCTCCGGCCCGGCCACCGGGTTCTACCTGTGAGAATCCGCGGGGCCGAGCGGGCCAATAACGGCGATTGGATCTGTCGCCGCCGCCGGGGCGTCCGCACCCTGAAGGCATGGACGACCTTCACCGCGACCTTCACCCGCGCACCCGCGCGGCGCATCCGCCCCTGATCCGGCCGGTCGGCAGCCTGCCGCTGTCCACCCCCATCTACCAGGGGCATTTGTTCTCCTTCGAGGACGCCGAGGCGATGGCGGCGGCCTTCGAGGGGCCGGCCCGGGCCGATGAGGACGGCCATCGCGCCTTCTACTACAGCCGGATGGGCAACCCGACCGTCCGCATGTTCGAGGAGGCCGTCAACGACCTGGAGGGCGGCGCCGGGGCGCTGGCCACCGGCTCGGGCATGGGGGCGGTGAACGCCGTGCTGATGTCGCTGCTGCGCTCGGGCGACCATGTGATCGCCCAGCGGTCGCTGTACGGGGGCACCTACACGCTGCTGCGCGACCTGGCCGAACGGTGGGGCGTGGAGGTCACCCACGTCTCCGGGGACGACCTGCGGCAGGTGCGCGCCGCGCTGCGTCCGCGCACCCGGCTGCTCTACCTGGAGACGATCACCAACCCCACCACCGAGGTGGTGGACCTGCCCGCGCTGGCCGCACTCGCCCGGGAGGCGGGGGTGCTGACCGCGGTGGACAACACCTTCGCCACCCCGGTGCTGTGCCGGCCCCTGGAACACGGCATCGACATCGTGATCCACTCGGCCACCAAGTACCTGGGCGGGCACTCGGACGTGCTGGCCGGGGTGGTGGTCTGCGCCGACGCGGACCTTTACCGCCGCATCTGGCACCACTCCCTGGAGCTGGGCGCCGGCATCGACCCGATGACCGCCTGGCTGTCGGTGCGGGGAATGGCCACGCTCCCGCTGCGGATGGCCCAGCACTGCCACAACGCGCTCGGCCTGGCCCGGCGCCTGGCCGGGCATCCGGCGGTGGAGCGGGTGCACTACCCCGGCCTGGAGTCGCACCCCCACCACCGGGTCGCCCGGCGGCTGCTGGACGGCGGGTTCGGCGGGGTGCTGTCGATCGACCTGGCCGGCGGGCGGGAGGCCGGGCGGGTGTTCGCCGAGAGCCTGCGCCTGGTGCGCATGGCCCCCTCGCTGGGCGGGACCAAGACGCTGGTGCTGCATCCGGCCAGCACCTCGCATCGGGGGCTGGACGAGCGGGCGCTGGCCGAGGCCGGGATCGGCGCCGGCACCGTCCGGCTGGCCGTGGGCATCGAGGACCTGGACGATCTGTGGGACGACATCGAGCAGGCTCTGGCCAAGGCGAGCCGGACGGGCTGACCGGCGCCTGCGGCCGCCGGGCCGCGGCGTGGGAAACCGGGGCCGGGTGAACCCGGCGGCCCGGCGCGGATCCCCCTGCCCCCACGGCGCCGGGCCACGGGCCCGGTCAGGGGCTGCGCTCCCCGCTACGCAGCCTTGCGACCGCCCTTAGGATCGCCGCTCCGCGGCACGCCGAACATCCGGGATTCCACGGTCAAATCCTTCGGGCGACACGCAAATTCCGCCTACCGCCACGCAACCCGGGACGGAGGCCACGAGGCGGCGAGGGCCGGGGAGATCCCTGACCGGTGCGGGAACCCACGTACAGTCCCAGGGCTTCGCCGCCGGCCAGGCGGCAAAGTCACAGCCCGCGGCCGCCCAGCGCCGCCGGCCGCACCGGCGCCTCCCTCGCCCGCCATCGCGATCGCGCCGCCCGCGATCCCGTAGCCCATGGTGCGCGCCCGTTCGGCCGTCTCACCGGATCGCCCAATGACTAAGGCAAGCCCCATCCAGATGAGGCTTGCCTTAGTTGCATCGGGCGGGTGTGCAGTTCTCCTCGGCTGCTCAGTCCTTGGACTTGTCCTCCTTGCCGCCGGTGTCCTTGGAACCGCCGGCGTTCTGCCCGCCCTCCAGGTCGGTCACGTCGGTGGTGCCGTCGCTCTCGCGGCCGGCGGGCTTTTGCTGGCTGATCTTCCAGGTGCCGTCCTGGCGGACCAGGCTCAAGCTCAGATAGTTGCGCTTGACCTCCTGGGTGCCGCTGGTGCTCTGGAAGGTGATGTCGAAGACCAGCACGGCGCTGGCGAACATGTCGTCGACCCCGGCCACATAGACCTGGCTGGTCTTGGACGTCACCGAGAAACGGCTCTCATCCAGGCTCTTTTGCAGCTGGTCGATGTCGATCTGCCGGGCCTTGGTGAGGGCGTCGCCGGTCAGGAAGGAATGCGCCCGCTCCACCGAGTTCTTCAAGTCGGTGCGGTCGTAGCTGAGCACCGCGTTGCCGTAGTCGGTGACCACCTTGATCACCTCGCGGCGGGCCTCCTCCCGCTGCGACAGCTCGTGCTGGGACCGCCACAGCACGATCGACAGCGTGGCCAGGGCGGCGATGAGCACCACCGCGACGGCCGCCGGGACGGCCGGCAGGCCGAACAGCGACGCCCTGCGGGCCGGGACGTCTTCGGCCGGCTTCGGCTTGACCTTGGCCGGTTTCTTCAAGGGCTTCGTCTTGGACTCGGCCTGCTCGGGCTCGGTGTCCGACCCCGCCGGGGAGGCGTTCCCGTCCTCAGCCTCGGCCTCGGTCTTGTCCTCGGTCTTGTCCTCAACGGTCCGGTCGGTTTCGGTCTCGGCGGCCTCCCGCCCGTCCCGATCCGCCCGCTCGGCGCCCTCGCCCGGCTCCTCCTGCCGGTCGAGGACCTCCAACACGTCCCGCAGGTCGTCGTCCTCACCGTCGTCGATGACCTCGATGACCCGGACCCGGCGGACCTTCTTGCGCGCCGGACGGGCCTTAGCCGCGGCGTCGGGCCGGCCCTCCGCCGCGGCGCCCTCGGCGTCCTCGGCTGCGTCCTTGCTGGTCTTGGCTGTCATGTCGGCGCTCCTTGGGGGGTCACCTGCGTCGGCGCAGGCGGGACAGCACGGGGATCGAGCCCACTATGACCTTGGCCAGCACCAGCAGCGCAAGCAGCGGCGGCAGATACACCAGCCACATCGGCGGGCCGCCGGGCTCGGGCGCGGCACCGGAAGCCGGGCGGGCCAGGTGCCGGCCGGTGGTCTGCTGCTGGGCGGACGGGTCATGGGGGGGCAGCGTATCGCCGGGGTCCTTGCCTTGGAAGTCCTTCTGCTTGGCCTTTCCGGGCTGGCGGCCGTCCGCGCAGGTGGGGATCTCGGCGACCGTCGGCTGCGGCAGCGGCTTTTTGTACTCCAGCGTCGCCTTGGCGTTGAAGGTCATCATGAACACGATGTTGAGGACCTTCTGGCCCTGGTCCTCGCCGATGATGTTGGTGAGCACGTTCACCAGCGGCCCGGCCATGACCAGGGTCTGCCGCAGGTCCTCATACAGGCCGGGGTTGTGCTTGGTGAGGTCCATGCCGGCCAGCGCGTCCACCGCGCAGTTGATGTCGGGGCCGGTCTCGGCCAGCAGCCCGTTGACGGTGGCCAGCAGGTTCGGGCCGCGGTCGCGCAGCCGGGCGATCTCCCCGCGCACCTGCCGCAGCGCGGCGGTCAGCGCCGCCAGATCGTCGATCCCCGAGCCCAGCTGCCGGCGGTTGTCGGCCAGCACGGCGGCGATCCGGCCCATGTCCGCGGTCAGCTGGTCCACCAGCTCGGTGTCCCGGGCGAACGTGGCGGTGATCTGGTCGCTTCCGGTGATGATCTGCCGCAGCGAGTCCTCCCGGCCGGCCCAGCCCACCGCCAGCTCGTGCAGCAGGCTGCCGGCCGAGTCGGGGTCGATCGCCTTGAGGGTCTTGTTGACCGCGCCGAACAGGTCGCCGTACTTGGGCGGGACGGAGGTGTCGGTGACCGGGATCAGCCCCGAGCCGTCGGTGGGCATCCGCGGGCCGTCGGCCTGGCCCGGCTTGGGGGTCAGCTCCACCACCGGCTCGCCGACCGCCGACTTGCGGGCCGCCGCGGCGGTCACCGCGCGCGGGATCCGCACGTTGCGGTCGATGTCCAGCTTCACCACCACCTGGCCGTCGCGCAGCCGGACCGAGTCGATCTTGCCGATCCGGGTGCCCAGGTAGTCCACCTCGAAGTTGGGGTGCAGCCCCGGCGAGGACTCGAACACCACGGTGATCTGGTAGGGCCGTTCGATGAAGTCGAACCGCACCACACTGCTGAAGGCCCAGACCACCAGGACCACGCCCAGGGCCGCGAAGGCCGCGACGTTGATCAGGATCCGGCTGTTCATCGGGGCCGCTCCCAGATGTCGTCGAGGTTGGGCATCGCCTCCCGGACCTTGGGCGGCACCGGGTCGGCCGCTTTGGTGCGCCGGACGCCGCCGCGGGCGGCCCGGCCGCCGGCCGAGCTGGGCAGGATCGTCCCGTCGTCCAGGACGAACCGCAGCAGCGGGTACAGCAGCAGCTGGCCGTCGTAGGTGGCCAGCGGCAGCTCGCGGGTGAACACCTCGATCCCGTCCACCAGGGCGCCCAGCCGCCTGCGGTCACCGGCCAGCTGGTCGAGCACCGGGTCCACCTGGCGGATGAGGTTCTTCAGCCGCAGCACCCGGCCTTCGAGGACCCCATCGCCCAGCAGCCGGGCGGTGCGGGTCAGCTTCTCGACGGCGCGCAGCATCTCCTCGGCGTTCTGGTTGAGCATCCGGGTGGTGCGCTCCAGCTCCTCCGGCGCCCGCCCCAGCGCGTCAGAGCCCTTGGCCAGGGCGCGGCCCAGCCGGGCGAACTCGTCGACCGCCGTGGTCAGCTCCGCCCGCTGGTCGGCGAACATATCCAGCAGCTTGGCGGATTTGGCGACGGCGGCATTCAGCTTGGGGCCGTTGCCGCCCAGGGCGGTGGCCCCGGCCTCGACGATGGCGGCCAGGTCGTCGCCGGCCAGCGCGTCCAGCAGCGGCCCGGCCCGGCCCACCACCTGTTCGAAGGACGGCTGGGTGCTGGTCTGGGTGATCCGGTCGCCGCTTCGCAGGAACGGGCCGGTGGACATGTCCCGGCCGGGCGGCAGCCGCAGCTCCACGAAGTTCTCCCCCAGCAGCGAGGTCACCTTGATCTCCGCCGAGGTGCCCTGCGGGATGCGGTGCCCGTCGACGATGGACATGGTGACCTCGGCCTTGTAGCCCGACACCAGTTTCACGTCGGTGACCGAGCCCACCTTCACGTCCGACAGCTGCACGCTGTGCCCGACGGTCAGCTGCTGGACGTCGTCGAAGACGGCGACCAGCGTGAGACCGCCCTTGGGCGCTCCGAAGGTGCGCACCGAACAGCCGGTGGCCAGCAGGACGGCCGCCAGGGTGAGGATGAGCGTCCGTCGCATCAGTCGCCTCCCTGCTCCCAGGGGCAGTTGGAGTTGGGCGGGGGCAGCGGACAGGGCACCTCATCGGTGCCCAGCAGGCCCGTCAGCCAGGTGCGCAGGAACACGTCCGTGGCGAAACGCAGGTTCAGCGCCTTGTACTTGGGGTTGTAACCGCCCAGCAACGCCGCGTCCACCTCCGGCAGCGACTTGATCAGCAGGGCCACCCGCTCGCTTTGGCCCTGCAGCAGCAGCGCGAACCGGGTGAGCACCGCCAGGTCGTAGGGCAGCTGTCCCTTGTACTTCTTCAGCAGCTCATCGCCGTGCTCGGTGAGCTTGAGCACCCCGCGCACCAGCTCCTGCAGCTGGCCGCGTTCGGTCGCCAGCACCCGGGTGGCGGTGCCGAAGTCGTTGATGATCTGGCCGAGGACCTCTTCGCGTCCGCGCACCACCCCGGCCAGCCGGTTGAGGTTGCGCACCACCTCCAGCAGCTCCTCATCCTGGCCGGCGACGTTCTCCACCAGCCGGGCGGCCTGCTCCAAGGTGGCGTTGAAGGTCTTGCCGTTGCCGGCGAAGGACTCGGCGGTGCCTTCCAGGGCCTTGTTGACCTTGGTGGGGTCCAGGGCGTCGCTCAGCTCGGTGAACGAGGCGAGCGCATCGTCCACCTCCACCGGCACGCTGGTGCGCTCGATGGGGATCTCGTTGCCGGTCTCCTTGGGCTGGCCGGGCTTCCAGGCCGGGTGCAGCACCAGATTGCGCTCGCCGACCAGGTTCAGCGGGACGATGGAGGCCCGCACCCCCTTGGGCAGCGGGATGTCGGAGCGGACGTGGAAGCGGACCTCGATGTGGTCGCCGCGGTTGCGGACGCTGTCGACCCGGCCGACGTCCACTCCCATGATCTTGACCTTGGAGCCGGGGTAGAACGAGCGGGCCTTGGTGAAGCGCACGGTCATCTCCCGGCGGCCGCTATCCCCGCCGAGCACCGAGCAGCCGCCCAGCGCGGCGGCCAGCGAGACGGCCAGGGTCGCCGCCGCGGCCGCGGTGAGGAAGCGTCTCATCAGTCGCCCCCCTTCTTGGGCGTGGAGATGGGGCCGGGCGGCTGGAGCGGGCCCAGGCCGGTCATCATGCCCTCCACCCAGTTGCCGTTGCCCTTGACCTTGGCCACCTGGCTGAAGGTGGGGCCGAGCAGCGCGAACGCGGTGTTGAGGGCGTCGGTGTTGGAGGAGATCCGGGTGGTCAGCAGGTGCAGGTCGTCCAGCAGGGTGTTCAGCTCGCGCTGGTGGCGGGCGATCACGTTGGACAGCGTGCGCACCGTGCGCCCGCCGTCGCCGATGGCCGTGGCCAGTTCCTGGCGGCGCTGCACCAGCATGCGCAGCAGCGCCTGGCTGTGCTCGATGATCTTCTTCAGCTGGGCGTCCTTGGCCGCCAGCGTGCCGGAGATGTCCCGGCTGGCCGCGATCAGCCGCTCGATCTGCGGGGCGGACTCGTTCAGCGCGACCGCCAGCTTGCGGAAGTTCTCCAGCATCTGCTGCAGCCGGGCGGCGCTGGGCGACTCTATCTTGGCGACCGACTCCAGCAGCCGGTCGATGGTCTGCTCATCGAGCCGGCGGGTGAGCTCGGTGGCCTCGTCCACCGCGTCGGTCACGGTGTAGGGGACGGTGGTGCGCTCCAGCGGGATCCGCCGCCGGGACTTGGGAAGCTGGTGCAGGAAGGGGCCGTCGGCGGGGACCGGGCCGGACAGCTTCAGGTAACGCCCGCCCAGCAGGGTGGCGGTCTGGATGTCGGCGCGGGTCTGCAGGCCCAGCTCGACGCCGGAGTTCACGCGCCAGGTGATGACGACGTGGCCTTTGCCGAAGTCCGGTTCGATCCGCAGCACCCGGCCAGCCTTGACCCCGGCCACCCGGACGTCGTCGCCCTCTTTGATCCCGCCGGTGTCGGTGAACACGCCGCTCACCTCATAGCCGCGTTCCAGCAGGTGCAGCTGGCCGACGGCGAAGGCGAACACGCAGGCGGCGCCGATCACGCTCACCGAGACCAGGGCGACCACCCGCTGGTTGACGTCGCGCAACGACTTGAGCGCCATCAGCGGCCTCCCGTCGTCGAAGCGGCGGTGAGCATCTGCTTGAGCTTGTCCAGCTCCTCCTTGGTGGGGGCCTTGCCGGTGCGGGGGAAGCGCATCTCGAACGGGCAGGGGCCCTGGACGATGTTCAGGCACAGCGCGTTGCTGCGCAGGAAGTGGCCGCCGTTGACGGAGGCGAACAGCTGCCGCAGCGCCAGCGGGAGCTGCTGGACCATCCGCTCCAGGTTGTCGATCTTCCAGCGGGCGGTCTGGGTGAAGGACGCCAGGTTCTCCACGATCCGCGACAGCTGCTGTTCGTTGTCGCCCAGCACCTGGTCCAGGTCGGCGGTGAGCCGGGAGACCTCCACCAGGGCGCCGTCCAGCAACCGGCGGTTGGCGGCGAACACCTCCGTCAGCTTCTCCAGGTTGTCCACGGCCGCGGCGATCTGCCGGTCCCGGGCCTGCACCGCCTCGGCGACCGTCTGGTAGTCCTCCACCATGCGCTGGATGGTCTGGGCGCGCCGGCCGAAGGCGACCAGCAGCACCTCCATGTTCTGGATCATCGTGTTGATGTTCTGCTCGTTGCCGTCCAGCGCCTGGGCGAAGCCCTGCAGCAGCTTGTTGAGCATGTCCGGGTCCAGGCTGCCGGTCAGCGGGCCGAGCGAGTTGACGATCTCGCCCAGGTCCACCACCGACTGGGTGTGCGGGATCCGCCCGCCGTCGGCCAGCATCCGCTCGCTGGTGCCGGGCCGCAGGTAGACCACCCGCTGGTCCATGACGTTGCGCCACTGCACCGCGGCGGTGGAGTCGTCGGGGATGCGGACCTTGCGGTCCACCTCCATGACCACCTCGGCCCGGCCCCGCCGGATCTCGATCTTGTTGACCCGGCCCACCGGCACCCCGGCCAGCTTGACCTGGTCGCCGGTGAGCAGCCCGGTCACGTCGTCGAAGGTGGCGGTCAGCTCATAGCGGTCGCCCCAGCCGGTGGCCAGGATCTGCTGGGCGATGAAGACGGTCAGCGCGGTGGTCAGCGCGGCGAAGACGGTGAACGACAGCAGGGAGCGGGTGTCGGGGCCGCGGCCCCTTCTTCCCAGTCCTTTCCTGCTCAGCCGGCTCATCGCACACCTCCGGTGAGCCTCAGGTAGGTTCCGGCGGAGGCCGGGTCGGCCCGGCAGACGTCCACGATGATCTTGCAGACGTCCAGCGGGAGGTAGTCGACGGCCTGGGCCAGCAGCGAGCCCTCCGGCCCGGGGACGCGGATGATGTCCGACAGCAGCGTGAAGAAGCCGGTCAGCCCGCTGATCAGGGTGGGGATCTCCGCGCGTTCCCGATAGAGGACCTCGACCGCGCGGCCGCCGCCGTCGATGATCTCGCCGATGTCCCTGCCGTGCCGCTGCAGGGTGCTCGAGACCTGGTCCGACAGCCTGCCGGCCTCGTTCAGCAGCTGGCCGACCTTGTCGGGACGGTCGCTGAGGGCCGGGGAGACGGCGTTGAAGTCGCCGGCCAGCGCGGTGATGGCGGCGCCCCGGCCGCCGAGGGTGCCCGACAGGGCGGCGATGTCGTCGATCAGCCGCTGGATCTGGGCGCGGCGGCGGTAGGCGACCTCCAGCAGCTTGGTGCCGTTGTCGATGGTGCGGCGCAGCGCGGGTCCCTGCCCGTTGAGCCCTTCGGAGAAGGTGTGCAGCAGGGTGGCGATGTCCTGGGGGTCCAGCGCCTGGGTGAGCCGGTAGGCGGGCCAGGCCACGTCCGCCAGTTCCTCGGGGTCCTTGGTGCGGGTGATGGTGCCGCCGTCCGGCAGGTAGGGGCCCTTGCCCTCCTCGGGGCCCAGGTCGATGGTCAGGTCTTTGGGACCGAACACCGAGACCGGCTCGATGGCGGCCTGCGCGTTGCGGGTGATCTTGATGTTCTCGTCGATGCGGATGCGGACGGCGACCCGCCCGTCGGGCCGCAGCGTGACCTGCTCGACGCCGCCGACGGTGATGCCGCGGATCTTCACGTCCGACCGCTTGTCCAGGCCCTGGCCGGCCTTGCCGAAGGTGGCGTGGTAGTAGGTGGCGCCGGAGTGGTCGGGCTGGGTGCCCGCCAGCGCGTAGCCCGCTCCCGCCACCAGGACCGCGGTGCCGATCGCGCCGTAGAGCAGGCGCGACCGCAGGGACAGGTTCTCATCGTTCATCCGGTCAACCTCACGGTGCCGCCGTGGCCCCAGAAGATGTAGGACAGAAGCAGGTTGATCACGATGATCGCGACGCTGGACTCCCGGATCGCCCGGCCCGCCGCGACGCCCACCCCCACCGGGCCGCCGGTGGCGTAGTAACCGCGGTAGCAGTGGATGAACATGACCACGAACGCGAACACCGCCACTTTGATCCCGCTGTAGAGCACGTCGATGGGCGGCAGGTAGAGGTTGAAGTAGTAGTCGTAGATGCCCGGCGACAGCCCGAAGTACTGGACGGTGATCAAGCGGGTGGCGAAGAAGCTGGCGAACAGCGCCAGCAGGTACAGCGGGACGAGCGCGATGACGCCCGCGGCGACCCGGGTGCACACCAGGAAGGTCAGCGAGTTGATGCCCATGACCTCCAGGGCGTCGATCTCCTCGGAGATCCGCATGGCCCCGATCTCGGCGGTGAAGGCCGAGCCGACCTGGGCGATGAGCGCCACCCCGGCGATGATCGGGGTGACCTCGCGGACGTTGGCGAAGCTGGCCATCACGCCGCTGAAGGCCTCGGCGCCGATGCGCTCCAGCGACGGGTAGCCCTGCATGCCGACCATGGCGCCGGTGGCCATCGCCATGGTGGCGACCACGAAGATCATGCCGCCGCCGATCACCAGGGCGCCGACGCCGACGGTGATGTCGCTGATCTGGCGGAGCAGCATCTTGCCGTACTTGCGGCGCAACACGATGTCGACCACCAGGTGGTAGAGCACCCGGCCGAGGAAGACCGGCATGTCGAGGGCGGTGCTCAGGCCGGCCAGCCGGTCGCGGGCGGCCCGGCCGGCCCGGCGCAGCGGCGACAGTGCGGGGGATGTGGCGACCATCAGAACCTCGGGGGGACGAGGACCTGGTAGAGCATGGTGATCACGTAGTTGGCCGAGAACACCAGGATCGAGGTCACCACCACCGCCTTGTTGACCGCGCGTCCCACGCCCACCGGGCCCAGGTCGCAGTTCATGCCCGCATAGCAGGCCACGGCGGCGGCGATGAACCCGAAGATCCACGCCTTGAACAAGGTGACGACCAGGTCGGAGAACTGCAGCAGCGAGGTGGCTCCGTCGAAGTAGGCGCCGGGGCTGACCCCCTGCTGGATGACGTTGAAGTAAAAGCCCCCGGCGGTGCCCGACAGGATCACCACCGAGCACAGCAGCACCGCCACCGTGCTGGCCGCCCACAGCCGGGGGGTGACCAGGCGGTGCACCGGGTTGATGCCCATGACCTCCATGGCGGCCAGCTCGTCGCGGATGTTGCGGGCTCCCATGTCGGAGGTGATGGCCGAGCCGCCGGCGCCGGAGATCAGCAGCGCCGAGGCCAGCGGCGCCACCTGGGTGATCATGTTGGCCACCACCAGGGCGCCGGTGCCGGACTGGGCGCCCAGCTGGCGGGCGATGTCACCGGCCTGCAGCGAGATGGTGGCGCCCAGCGGGATGGCGATCAGCAGCGCCGGCATGCTGGTGACGCGGGCGATGAACCAGCACTGCTCGATGAACTCGCCCCACCAGGTCCGCACGTCCCAGGTGCGGCGCAGTCCCTCCAGGAAGATGACGAACAGCAGTCCGGTCTCATCCAGCGCCTTGCCGGCCCGGCGCAGCACGCGGTCGGGCGCGTTGTGCAGGCTCACTGCCATGTCAGCCGGTGCCCTTGCCTATGGGGGCCAGATCAAGGGTCAAACCAGCCTCCTTCGCTTTCGGACGCGGTGCCCATCCGATGTGACCGCCCTGGCTGGACGGCCTGCTCCGGTGGTGCCGACCGAGGTCGGTTGGATCACGGAAGGGTTGAAGGTCACACGTGTCGCTCCTAACCCACCCTGTGATCTGCAGCACTCTATTAGAACATGTTCTAAAAAGCGAGTACTTACCTTCCGCTGTCTCATTCACTAGGATTCGCCGGGTGTGCACTTCTCCGGCTCGCTCCGCATTTGCGCTGGTCACAGCAATGACATGGGGGCGAGACCGGATATGGAAGCCCCTCTGCCCGCCGCGACCTTTTTGAGCCCCCATGCCGGAACCCGGCCGCATGCCCCGCCTCGACCCGCTCGCCGTCACCCGGGCGCGCTGGGCCGAGCAGACCCTGCCCGGCGACCCGTGGCCCTTCCTGGCCACCGGGTCCCTCAGCCGGCTGCACCAGATCGTCAGCCGCGCCCTGGACGACCGGCTCAAGCCCTTCGAGCTCAGCCGGACCGGTTACTTCCTGCTGACCACCCTGTCGTTGATCAAGGGGGAACGGGCCCGGCTGGGCACCCTCAGCCGGTACCTGATGATCCATCCGACCACCGTCACGCTCACCGTCGATCAGCTGGAGCGGGCCGGGCTGGTGACCCGCGAGCGCCACCCGCACGACCGCCGGGCCACCCTGGTGCGCCTCACCGGGTCGGGGCTGGAACGGGTGCGGCAGGCCAACGCCGCGCTCCAGGACGACGCCGCCGAAGGGCCGCTGGGCGAGCTGACCGGGCGCTACCGGAAGCTGTTCGAGGCGCTGCAGGAGGTGCGGGCGGCGGTGGGCGACACCGATTTCTGAGCCCCCGGACTGGTCGTCACAACACTCTGCGTCACTTTTCGCCCGGCCGAACCGAGCACACGTCACAATGCGTATCGTTAAACGGCGAGCAGTCCACCGGTCAAAGGCAGGGCGGTCCATCCCCATGCGACATAGTCCAGGCCGAATTCCCGATCCGCCGCGGCGGCCCGCACCCCGGCCCGGGGCGGCGCACCGTCCGCCGCGCCCGCCGCATCCCCCGCTTCCTCCGGCCGGACGGTCCGGCCGGCGCCGCAAACGCCGGCGGCTGCGGCTGGTCCGGCGCGTCCTCACCAGCAACGTCACCATCACGCTGGCGGCCATCGCCGGGCTGCTGGCGGTCGCGCTCAACATCACCTCCCTCAATCCCTCCGAACCCAAGCCGCCGGCGCTGGCGGCCGAGCTCGACCTGTCCACCAACGAGCTGGTGGCGCTGCTGACCCGCACGGACATGGACGCGGTCGCCGCCGACGCCATCGCCCAGGCCAAGCGCCGCGCCCACTTGCAGCAACTGGAGGAAGAGCGCAAGGCCCGCGAGCGCGCCGAGTGGTACCGCAAGAACCGCGACAAGATCGAGGCGGCCAAGCAGGCCGAGAAGCTGCGCGCCATCAACCCCTCCGCCGCCCAGAACAAGGCCTACGGCAAGCTGATGAACAAGCTGAAGGGCTGGGAGGAGTGCTGGCCGTCGCTGGAGAACCTCTGGGAGCGCGAGAGCAACTGGAACGAGCGGGCGCGCAACCCCTATAGCGGCGCCTACGGCATCCCGCAGGCGCTGCCCGCCGAGAAGCTCGCCTCGGCGGGTGCCGACTGGCGCACCAGCTCCCCCACCCAGATCGCCTGGGGGCTCGGCTACATCAAGGCCCGCTACGGCAACCCCTGCAAGGCCTGGCAGTTCTGGCAGGCCAACCACTGGTACTGAGCCGAGGTCTCCGGCCGGGCGCCCCCGCCCGCTCAGGTCCCCGGACGTGCCACCGGGAGGCGGTGAGACCATGAGGTCATGGGGACCAACGGCCATGAAGGAGGCAGCGGACGGCAGTGGGCACGGGCCGACGCCACCCGGCAGGCTCTGCTCCAGGCCGCTCAGGAGGTCTTCGCCGACCGCGGCTACCACGACGCCGGGATCGCCGAGATCGTCGAGCGGTCCGGGATCAGCGTCGGCAGCCTCTACCACCACTACGGCGGCAAGGCCGGCCTCTTCATGGCGCTGTGGGAGCACTACAACCGCGCACAGGAGGAGGGGGCCACGCGCGCGGTCGCCCAGGCCCGTAAGCGCGGTGAGAAGGACCCGATAGCGCTCTTCATCGCCGGGGCCCGCGCCTATCTGCGGGTGTGCTGGGAGCAGCGGGACGTGGCGCACCTGTTCCATGAGGGCGAGGGGCCGTCGGGGTTTGCGCTGATGCGCCGCAGCCGGGCCCGGCAGTGGGTGGCGCAGAACACCAAGCTGCTGCGCGGCCTCAACGGCGATGGCGAAGAGCGGGGCGGACGCCGCCGCCAGGTGCTCAGCCTGGTGCTGACCACCGTGATCGGGGAGGCCGGCCGGGAGATCGCGACGGCCGAGAGCGAGGAGGCGGCCAACGAGATCGTCGAGGAGGTGTGCCGGATCCTCATCCGGCTGGCCGGCGGGTCGGCCGACTGACCGGCCGGGCGGCGGCCGGAAGCAGTGGCCGGAA
>ERZ777003.841-NODE-841-length-54451-cov-7.502684_pt1 | contig 54451 bp, 53 predicted proteins | sample MGYA00374956_ERZ777003 | MGnify/ENA primary metagenome ERZ777003 (study PRJEB29302, sample SAMN06268252) | bioreactor metagenome | isolation source: Joint BioEnergy Institute, California, USA | place: USA:Joint BioEnergy Institute, California, USA | collected...
TTTCCGCTTCGTGCAGGCCGGTTCGGAAGTGTCTGCCTTGCTCGGCCGTTTGCCATCAGCTGTGGGTTATCAGCCAAACTTGCAACAAGAAATGGGCGCGCTCCAAGAGCGCATTACATCAACAAAACAGGGTTCGATTACTTCTGTTCAGGCGGTATATGTGCCTGCTGACGACTTGACTGACCCTGCTCCTGCAACGACATTCGCACATCTTGACTCAACAATCACGTTGAACCGCGCACTGACAGAAATCGGTATTTATCCGGCTGTAGATCCGCTTGATTCAAGTTCAACGATCCTTGACCCAGAAATTGTTGGTGAAGACCACTATAATGTTGCACGCGAAGTGCAACGTATTTTGCAGCGCTATAAGGACTTGCAGGACATTATTGCAATCCTTGGTATGGAAGAATTGTCTGAAGAAGATAAGAAGACAGTGGCTCGTGCTCGTCGTATCCAACGCTTCCTAAGTCAGCCATTCTTTGTTGCTGAGCAGTTTACGAACAACCCAGGTAAGTATGTGCCGCTCAAGGATACGGTTGCTTCATTTAAGGAAATCTTGGAGGGCAAGCACGACGATAAGCCAGAATCAGCATTCTACATGAAAGGTGATATCTCAGAGGTTAAATAATGAATTTTCAATTAGTAGCACTTGACGGCGTAAAATTTAGCGAAGACGTATATTCAATTACGTTGCCTACTGCTGCTGGTGAAATAACTGTTTTTCCGGATCATGAGCCGCTTATTAGTGTGCTAGTGCCTGGGGTGGTGACGATCCGCAAACAGAAAAATGATCCTGATCAGTTGCTAGAACACTTTGCTACTTATGGTGGTGTGCTTGAAGTGAGGAGCGACGGCGTGAAGGTGTTGGTAGATGAAGCTGATGCTGGTGATGAAATTAATGAGCAGGAAGCCGAAAAGGCGCGAAAAGCAGCTGAAGAAATGCTGAAAAACGCTAAAAATCAAGTTGAACTTGAACAGGCACAAGGTCTTATCGATCGGCATGCGGTTCGCTTGCATGTAGCTCAGCTGCGTCGTCGACACAAACGATAATTTTTTATATAAGTCCTTTACAAAATGTTATAGCAAGGTTATGATTTTGCTATAACTAACGGAGGGGTTTTATGTTTACAAAAGAAAAAGTTGCCATGCTGGTGGCCGAGTTTCTTGGTACTGCGATTCTGACGCTTACCGTACTTGCAATCAGTATGTCTAATATTGGTATCGGATACTTTGTGTCCTTTGGTGCGGGCCTTACCCTGCTGCTAATGGTGATTGCTATCGGCGGCGTTTCAGGTGCGGTAATTAATCCTGCTATTGCGCTTGGTTTGTGGACGGTTCGCAAACTGAGTACTTATCAAACGATTCTTTATATTGCCGTGCAGTTGCTCGGTGGTATTGCAGCATTCTACCTATTCCAGTACATGACTGGCAGGGACTGGAATGCTAGGACAGAGTTTGATACCAAGGTATTGGTAGCAGAAACTGTTGGTACTGCAATATTTGCAATCGGTATTGCGGCTGCAGTATTCCAGCGGCTCAATGGTCTTACGAAGGCCTTTGTGATTGGCGGTTCACTGACGCTTGGTATTATGGTAGCTTCTGCAGCATCTTCAGCGTTCTTAAATCCAGCAGTAGCGCTTGGTGCGCAATCATGGGTTTGGGGCACATATGTGCTTGGTCCAGTGCTCGGTGCTATTATCGGCTTTAATTTGTATAACTTACTCTTTGCGTCAAGTTACAAAGCATCAGTGGTTGCAGCAGCTGAAAAACCGGTAGAGCTTGAAACGGCTGCTACAAAAACCACAGCTACTAAGAAAACGAAAACTCGTGCTGCAAAAGCTACGAAAAAAGCAACAACCAAGAAAAAGAAATAAATACTTTTGAATATGCAGCAAACTACCGCGTACGTATTGCGCGGTAGTTTTATTTTTATATTTGAACGTTTAGTAAATCATCTTCAAATGCCTTAATGCCGGCGGTAGTTGGCTGGTATTTACGAATATCTGGGAATTGCAGGCTTTGGACATGCTGCCACATAGCTTTTAGGAGTTTTTTCGTACGTTCAAGCTCCTCTGTATCAAATTCGAGCTGCAAAGGCGTAATTTGATTGTCGGTATTTGGTTCGACAAATTCTAGACGTCCTTCTGTTACAGTGTAGTCTTTATAAGTTTGAGAGTTTTCGATCAGCAACTTGTAGCAATAGAGCTGCTGTTTATACTTGTGTAGTTTGGCGTCATTTATCCATTTGCTGAAACTTTTGCCAGTTTTGTAATCAACGACGACAATGGTTTTGTTTTCTTCATCTATTTCCATGCGGTCTATTTTTCCGCTCATGCGAACGCCATCGATGATTACGTTTTCACTCCGAAAATTAACTTCAGCTTTATCACCTGGCTTGAAAATAGTACTTTGCTGTGCGAGATAGGCGGCAAGCGCAATTTCACCTCGTTCTATTTCAATTTTGATTTGTTCCGGTGTGAGTTTCTTAGCTTTCATGCGAGATGCGAAATATTCAATGGCTTTTGCAGTTTGCGGTAGGCTGCCCTGCTCGTCAATTTGGTACTGCAGCCATTCCATTGTTTCGTGAATGGCGCTACCGAACTGTCCGTCAACCGTTGGTGCCTTTGGGAAACGCAGCAGCACTTCAAAGAAAAATGCTTGCGGCCCGCCATAGATAACATCGGTAAAAGTATTAAGGTGTGTCGGGCTTAGTGCATAATTATCCAAACGGTCTTTTAAGAGGGCGTATAAGCTAGCTTGCTTATCAAATTCCATATGGCGCGTATGCCAATCAAGTTCCAGGCTTTCTATCGCTGGCGCCTGATGATCCGGTTTTACGATGGCTTGGTACGGCTTAGGCAAAATGAGTGTTTTAATTGCGTTGTCTTCCTGTTGTTGTTCGTTAAGGTATTTCAGTCGCTTTGTAGCTTTCCCTGCGTAGTTATTTGTGTAACTGGTAATGTGCAGGCCATATTTCGCACGGGTAATTGCCACAAAGAAAATCCTCAGACGCTCATCATCGGTTGCGCCGCTATGGCGGATTGGCGCGAGGTTTGCAGGCAACGTGAGCTTATTGCTGCCGCCATTGCCTGACCCGCCCCACACTTCATCCTGGCACGATGGTAGAAAGACATGTTCAAACTCCAGACCCTTGGCTTTGAAAACAGTCATAAGCTGTACTGCTTCAGTATCTTGGACATATGGGCTGGTGTTTGTCATGCGCTGTTCAGCAGCTTCATATAAATTGATAACGTGCAAAAAATCTTTAAGTGTTAAGGTTTCTTCTACGGTGGCTTGATGTTCGCGTAATTTCGCACGCAGGACAGTCAGATGTGAAATAGTGTCATAGAATAAACTAGGATTATTTTGTTGCATCGTAGTACTGGTGTAATAATCACGCAGTGGCGAAGTGACTTGTGATAAATCTTTTTCGCCAGTGTCGACTTTGGCATTGCCAACGAGATAGTCGAGCATTGTTTCATATGTTTCATTCCCTGCTCTGTGGGCTAATGACAAAAATAGAAGCGCTGCTGAACGCAGTGTTTGATTGTCGCTCTCAAGGAGTAGCTTGCTCCAGTTAGGCTGATCACCATTTGATCTAGGCGAAGCGTTCCATGAAAGCTGCCAAATATCACTGGTTGGAATTTGCCAAAACTCAAAACTAAGTACTTGCGGCCAGAGTGCATTTGCAGCTGCAATGTCATGTCTGCTGAGTGCGTCTACGAGTTGCGCCATTACAATAATTTGCCGCACAACGGGTGTTTCTAAAATATTTTCCCGCTTTTCGTATCTCAGTGGAATATTGCGTTCGTTTAAATATGCTACCAGTGGCTCTAACTGATTATGGCGCGGCGCCAGTACTGCAATATCGCTTGGCTTTATGCCGCTTTTAATTTTTTTCTCAATTTGTTTTGCGATCCAATCATACTGTGCAATATCACTGGAGAATTCTGTGCGGGTAATTTCAGCTTCGGGAATGTTATCGTTTGCTGCAATAAGCTTTTTGGTCATGCCGGCAAGTTTGGTAAATACTCGTGCATCAATCTGCTCAGCAATTTGCTCTGCGGCATACAATATATCCTTATGTGAGCGGTAATTTGCACTGAGATTTACCACCTCCACATCGCGGTACATGTTATAGAAATCTATCATGTTGGAGTATTGCGCACCCTGGAAAGCGTAAATTGCCTGATCATCATCACCAACTGCCATGACATTTGGTCTGCCTTCGTGCACCGGATTGTCTGTGAGTAGTTGCACGAGTCGCAGCTGTGAAGCATTGGTATCCTGAAACTCATCGAGCAGGATGTATAAGTATTGTTCTTGGAGTGTGTATTTTAAATCGTCATTGTGCTCTAGTACATCAATGGCGCGCAAAATCATATCATCAAAGTCGTACAGGCCTCGTTTGCGCAAGGCCGCTTCGTATGCATCGAGCACATCAGCCAGGGCTTCAATGCGTCTTGTTTCAAGTTCGCCAGCTAGTACAAACTGGTTGTCGCTGTTTTTTGCAAGCCATTTGTTTTTCCAGACGGTTAGCGCATTTGGCTTGCCTACAGACTCCGCTTCCTCAATCGCATAGTCAAGTTGTTGTATTGCAATACCAACGAGACTACCTAGATGGGGGTGTGCTGGTTTTTCTGGCATGTTTTTTACGAGCACTTCGCGAGTTTTTAGAAAATACGGTAATGCCTTTTCTAGTTTGCGCGGCATGATTTTAAAGTCAGTAAAGATAGTTGCCAAATCACCGTTTATCGTGCGTATAGAATCGAGATTTTCTTTTGCGATTGCGCGCAGATCATCACTTGAAAGCAAAGCGCGTTTCACTTCGCTGATGGTGCTGATGAGGTCGTACAAATGATACCGTGTCTGCTTGAGCGGATTACGGTAGCTCATAGCGTCAACAATTTCAGAAACAATCTGGTATTTGCCGAGGTCATCAACAGGGTTTTGTAAACGGGTTTCGGTAAAGTATTCTGGAAATCTGCGAATCAAGTCGCCACCAAACGCATGGTAGGTGCTAATTGTCACATTGTACGCATCCTGTCCGATGAAGCGCGTCAAACGCTCGCGCATATTTGCAGCGCCCGTTTCGGTAAAAGTCAGACACAAGATATTACTTGGCAAAATAGTAGGATTGTTTTGTAGGATTTTTCCTACGCGCACACTCAAAATCTGCGTTTTGCCAGTGCCAGGTCCGGCAATAACAAGCAGCGGGCCTTCGGTGGTATCAACTGCCTTTTTTTGCCCCTCATTTTTACTAATCAGCTTATACGCTGCCTCAAACGCCTCACTGCTTCCCATATATTCTTTATTGTATCATTGCTATCATTATTTCAGGGCAGTGAGGGCGTGGACGCATACTTGACAATCTTCTTGTTCGCCGAATTCAGTGAACCACTGTTTTGCGGCTTCCATTGGCGATTGTAATTCACCAAATGCCTTTGCATCTGCGGCTTTACGTAGTAGCCATCCTATAGTGCCGAAAAATTCTAATTTACCCCACACTGCTGCTGCCCAGCCATATCCGACCGGAGTAACATATATAGGCCTCTTTGGCTTATATGGCTTTAGTTCTTTGCCGTCCAGCTGGCGTTTGAGGTTTTCGGCTACAAAATCTCCGTCCAAAACTGCTGTTTGTGCCATACCGCTGTATGGTGTGTTGGCGTTATCGCCTATGACATACACGTTATCATCGGCTTGCAGATATACATTTACTGCTACTTTGCCGCGTGGACCAAATACAAATCCATTTTCACTAAAGAACGGATTGTTTGCTGTGCCGGCAGTCCACACGATTGTGTTGCTACGGATAGATTTGCCGCCGACAGTCAGTCCTTCGGCTGTTGCACCTTCGACAGGTTTGCCTAAATGCAGCTGTACACCTAAATGTCTTAATCGTCGTCTGACGGCTCGAGAAGTCGTTTTCGGCATGTTCGGAAGTACCCGTGGCGCACCTTCTACTAAATGTACTCTTACGCTTCGATCACGAATGCCGTGATTTTTCATAATACGGTATAGATACGAAGGTAATGCGCCGGCAAGTTCAACGCCAGTTGGTCCTGCGCCAACAATTACGTAATGCATGTCTGGCTTTCGTTTATCAATAAGCTGCTGGTGTATGTGTCGCTTGAACGCTAAAACATCTTCAATCGATTTAATGCCGTAAGAATATTCTTCAAGCCCCTTAATGCCAAAGTAATTGGTGACAGTACCAAGACCTAAAATGATATTGTCATATACCAAAGTTTTACCGCTTGCGGTGGTGAGCTCATGTTTCTTGCGGTCGAGTTTTACCGCCTTGTCTATGACTAATTTGACCGGCTTATTTGCAAATATGGTAGCCAGCGGTATTTGCGATTGGCTTAAAAGGCCACCTGTAGCGGTATGGTACAACGTGGGATGATATTCAAAGTATTTTTTATCAGATACCAATGTGACTAAAAAGCGTTCGTCGTTGGCAAGACTCAGTGCTGCTTTTACGCCGCCAAATCCCCCGCCTACTATTACTACTTTTTGTTTTGCCATGTGAGCATATATACCCTTGTTTATGTGCATGATTGTACCATTAACCATAACCTTGTTGCAAAAGTTATCTATAACGGTTATGCTGGATACAAATATGGATGCATTTAAACAAAAATTGCGGGACGCTGGCTTTAAGGGTGACCTTGACGACAGTGCTTCAGCAAAAGATTTTTATAGTCACGATGCGAGCTTGTTTGAAATAGTACCTGAGCTCGTTGTTTTTCCGAAAGATGCAGAAGATGTATCGATCTTAGTAAAGGTTGCAAGCCAAGAGAAAAAACATATTCCTAATTTGTCGCTTACCGGACGTTCGGCTGGTACTGATATGGCTGGCGGCGCAATCAATGATTCGGTCATTGTTGATTTCACTCGATACATTAATAAAATTCGTAGCGTTTCAAAAAGCAAAGCTGTTGCAGAACCGGGGGTATTTTACAGAGATTTTGAGAAAAAAACACTCAAATATAACGCACTGATGCCTACCTACCCTGCAAGTCGTGATTTAGCAGCACTAGGCGGTATGGTAAATAACGATTCAGGTGGCGAAAAGTCGCTCGAGTATGGCAAAACCGCGGATTTTGTAGAGGAGTTGAAGGTAGTTTTTGTAGATGGTATTGAACGAACCGTCAAGCCACTGAATAAGCGAGAGCTTACTAAAAAAATGGCTCAAAAAGACTTTGAGGGCCAGGTGTATAAAAAGGTATTTAATTTATGCGAGAAACACTATGATACTATCAAAGCTGCTAAGCCAAAGGTGAGCAAAAATTCCATGGGGTATGCGCTGTGGGATGTTTGGGACCGAGAAACTGGCATATTTGACCTAACGCGATTGTTTGTGGGTTCTGAAGGTACTCTTGGTCTTATGACTGAAGTAACATTTCGCTTAGTGCCAAAACAACCCCATTCTGGCTTGCTCGTGCTTTTCATGAAAGATATTAACAAGCTTGGTGAAGTTATTAATGTCGTGCTCAAGCACAAGCCGGCTACTTTTGAGTCATTTGATGATGCTACGCTGTGGCTGGCAATTCGCTTTTTGCCGTCATTTCATCGGATGCTTGGTACTAAGGCGTTTATTCGGTTGCTGATTAATCTGATTCCAGATGGTTTCCAATTGCTTCGCGGCATACCAAAGCTTATCTTAATGGTGGAATTTACTGGTAAAACGACTGATGAAGTGCGAGCCAAGATTAAGGCGCTGCATAACGAGCTTGGCGCCAAGCGAGCGCAGTTTGAAATCAATGGTATTGAAGAAAACGACAATGAAATTAAAAGCGAGAAATTCTGGATTATGCGCCGGCAGAGTTTTCAGCTACTGCGCAGCAAGGTGAGGGATAAGCATACCGCGCCGTTTATAGATGATTTTGTAGTGAATCCTGAGTATTTGCCAGAGTTTTTGCCGAGGTTGCGGCGTATTATCAAAAAATATAAATTATTTGCAACTATTGCTGGCCATATGGGTGATGGTAATTTTCATATTATCCCGCTGATGAAACTTGAAGATCCAAAAGAGCGTAAGAAAATCTTGCCGGCTATGAAGGAGGTAAACAATCTGGTGTTGAAGTATGGTGGTTCACTGTCTGGTGAGCATAATGATGGTTTGGTGCGTGGCCCATGGCTGGAGCAGCAGTTTGGTAAAGAAATGGTGAAATTGTTCCGTGAAGTAAAAGATATTTTTGATCCGCAATATATCTTTAATCCCCATAAAAAAGCCAATGCTGATTGGGATTACTCCTTCAAACATATCCGCGACCATTTCTAGATATTGACTTATTATAATATTTATGTTATAATGGAATAATATAGTAATGCACCCTGCTCTATGAGGGTGCATATATTAATGAGTCCTGAAAGGACGAAAGCGAGATTTATCTACTCTCTTTCAGCTTGTGCTGAGCAGCAATAATACCTGCTGATACGATAGACAAATACAAAAGACCTGTTATGCACGAATGCAGTAGCGGACTGCCTGTGCTAATGACGAGCCATGTACCAGTGCCCAAAGTAAGTGCTACGAGACTATATGAAATGCGTAGCTTCGTTTTTGATGGCGCAACATACGTCAGCGTAGTGCATACAATGCTGATAAGTGCAATAGTGATGTGTATAAGTAACATATATCCCTCCTTTTTATGGTACCCATTTATTTATTGCAAGCATAATTGAAAAAACAACTAACACTACTAATGATTTACTAAAGACACTTCTTGCCCATTTTTGCTCATCCTTTACGGCGTTATCATTAGTAGCGGCGTGCAGCCACCATAGACTGATTGCTCCCATGACAATAAAGTATGTCCAGCCTGTGTATTTAAATACGAACAGCAGTGTAACTGCTGCAATAAACCCTACGATATACCACTGTGATTGTACTATGGTTCGCTTTATACCCTTAATGACTGGATATACCGGTAGTTTTGCTTTTTTGTAATCTTTGTACCGGAATAAACCAATGGCATAAAAATGCGGCACTTGCCAAAATGTCATTACGAGGAAAAGTAGTATAGCAGCTGTGTCTATTCGGCCAGTTACAGCGGTGTATCCGGCAACAATCGAGGTGGCGCCTGATATACCGCCAATAAGCGTACTGTGTACGGTATTTCGCTTGGCCCAGCCATACAAGATGACATAGTCAACAATCGCCACAATACCTACTGCTACTGTAATCCAGTTGGTGTATAGCGCAAGTACTGTAAAACCGACGGCGCCAAGAATAGTTCCGTATAGCAGTGCTTGAGTGGTAGATATTTTACCGGTAACGAGGGCGCGTTTTTGGGTGCGCGCCATTTTAGCATCAATGTCGCGGTCAATATAGTTATTAAAGACGCAACCTGCGGCAATGACGAACGTATTACCGATAACGAGTGCGAGTAGCAGCCACCAGTCGATTGTTCCTTTTGCAGCAAATAAGAATCCAGCAATTGCTGTCATGACATTGCTGCGGACAATACCTGGTTTTACCAGATAGTAGTACTGCTTCAAGATGTCCATTTAGAAACCTTTCTCGCTTTCGTGAATCATATGCTGCTCCAGTTCTTCTTTGGGCATCATATTGTAATCCAGATTATACATAACCCATATTGATCCAATTACGACAATAAACACCACTAGCACCATGAATGAGAATACCATAAGGTTCCATCTGGGTTTTGCCTCTTTGTTCATATGTAGGAAAAATATAAGCTGCACAATAAGCTGTGCGATTGCCAAGCCTACAATTGTAGCAAGCAGCTTTGTTCCGTCAAGAACATGATTGACAACCAAATAATAGGCTCCAAGTGTCAGTGCAACTGATAAAACAAAGCCAATTATGTAGGATGTTATGCTGCCGGTGTGTGTCATTGATGTATGTATCTGTGTTTTAGCCATATTACATTACTCCCACAAGATATACGAATGTGAAGATAAAGATCCATACGATATCTAAGAAATGCCAGAACATGCTAAATAGTAGCAACCGTCGTTCGGTATGTTCGGTGATGCCCTTTTTGATTAGCTGCCCAAATAACACGCTCAGCCATACTAATCCGACTAAGATATGCAGTCCATGCGTGCCAACAAGGGTGAAGAATGCAGATAAAAATGCACTTTCGCGCCAGCTGTGACCTTCGTGGACAAGGTGATTAAACTCATATAGTTCCATACCAAGGAACCCTGCTCCCAGTGCAAAGGTGGCAAGCAGTAGCATAACCATAGTTTTTGCCTGCCTTCTATGCAGGGCAATCATGGCAAGTCCGGCAGTAAAGCTAGAAGTAAGTAGCAGCATTGTTTCCACGAGTACAAACGGCATGTCAAAAATATCTTTACCGGATGGGCCGTTTGCGATGTTGTTGCGCAGTACGCCGTAGGTTGCAAACAGTGTTGCAAACAACACAAGGTCGGTCATCAGATATGCCCAAAAACCGCTCAGTGTCTTGTCTTTTACTACTAAAGCGTGTTGACTCATGCTGTGATACCTCCGTGGGCTTTCTCAATAGCAGCAACTTCTTTGGCTGGTAGCAATCGTTCGGTATCGTCAGTACTCAACCGCTGGATGAGCAGTGCCAAAATAGTGATACCGGTGACGATGACCAACCACCAAATATGCCAAACAATACCAAAGCCAAGCCCGATAGCTGTGATACCAATCAGTACACCAGTTGCTGAATTTTTTGGAATGTAAATATCTTCCGCTTTGCCGAATACTGATTTACCAGTCTCTTTCATTTCCCAAAAAGCATCACGGGTAGTAATTTGTGGAGTGCTTGCAAAATTATATTCCTGTGGCGGTGAGGTGGTGGCCCATTCTAATGTGCGTCCACTACTCCACGGATCGTTGCTGTCTACCGCATATTCTTTGCGCTTCCATATACTGTATGCTACCTGGATAACTTGCAACATGAGACCAAACGCGATAAACAGTACACCAATTGCAGCAACGATAAAGAGCGGTTGCCAGCCAGTTGTTGAATCATAATGATTGAGTCGTCTAGTTGCGCCCATGAGGCCAAGTGCATAGAGCGGCAAGAACGCCAAAATAAAACCGATTAGCCAACACCAGAATGCGCTTGCACCGAGTTTTTCGTTGAGCTTGAAGCCCGTGAATTTCGGCCACCAGTATGTAATGCCGGCAAATATACCAAATACTACACCGCCAATAATCATGTTATGGAAGTGTGCCACCAAGAATAGACTGTTGTGCACCTGGAAATCTATAGCGGGAACGGACATAAGCACTCCGGTGACACCGCCAATTACGAATGTGGCAATAAAGCCCATAAACCATAGCATTGGCGTTGCAAAACGTACTTTGCCGCGATACATCGTAAACAGCCAGTTAAAGACCTTAACGCCGGTTGGTACCGAAATAATCATGGTCATGATACCGAAAAAGGCATTGACGTTGGCTCCACCGCCCATTGTGAAGAAATGGTGCAGCCACACGGTGAATGAAAGCAGCGTGATGGCGCCAATTGCCCACACCATAGAGGTGTAACCAAATAGCTGTTTTCTTGAAAATGTTGCAACGACTTCAGAGAAAATACCAAAAACGGGCAAAATGAGGATGTAGACTTCAGGATGACCCCAAGCCCAGATGAGGTTGACGTACATCATTGGATTGCCGCCTAAGTCCGAGGTGAAGAAGTGTGTTCCAATAAGGCGGTCAAGCGACAGCATGCCAAGGGTGGCAGTAAGGATTGGGAATGCAAACATGATAAGGATAAGACTACCAAGACAGCTCCATACAAATATCGGCATTTTCATGAGTGTCATGCCAGGTGCGCGCATTTTTAGAATGGTGACAAAGAAGTTTACGCCTGAAAGCAAGCTGCCAATACCAGAAAGTTGTAGTGCCCAAATCCAGTAATCTACTCCTACACCTGGACTATATTCGAGTCCAGAAAGCGGCGGATACGCTAGCCAGCCAGCAGCAGAAAACTCGCCGATCATAAGTGATATGTTCATGAGCATCATGCCGGAGACAAATAGCCAAAAGCTCACGGAATTTAGGAACGGAAATGCCACATCACGTGCACCGATCATTAGCGGTATGAGTAAATTCATGACCGCAAATATCAAGCCCATCGCTACAAAGAAGATCATCATGGTGCCATGGGCCGAGAAGACCTGTTGGAAATGGTCAGCACTTAAGAACCCTTGCGAACCATCGACGCTTGTTGCCTGCTGTGTGCGCATCATCAGCGCGTCGACACCGCCGCGGATGAGCATCAGTATGGCAACGACCAGATACATCACGCCGATTTTCTTTGGATCAAGCGAGGTCAGCCACTCTTTCCAAAGCCACTTCCACTTTTTGAAGTATGTCAGTCCAATGACTGCGGCTAATCCACCGCCAAGCATTGAGATTACTCCACCCAATACAATTGGGTCGTGTGGCAGTGCGTCAAGCGTGAGTCTTCCAAGCATTAGTGATGCATCCCCTCGTGTGTATTATGTTGCGCTTCAGTATGACTGTGATCTGTCTTTGTGTGATTGTCTGAGTGATATTTCTTTGACTTCTCGGTTTTTTGTCCAGAACTATGAGGCATGTACTTGTGCAGAATGGTGCTGTATAGCTTTGAATCTACCGTTGCATAGATCGTTTCTTTGTGATTGGTGCTTGGTTTGGCGAGCTCATCATACGTATCATATGTAAGTGTATTTGAGGTTTTCTGTGCTCGAGCTACCCAGTCATGGAATTGTTTTTCAGTACTTGATCGCACGCGGAATTTCATGCCTGCAAAACCCTCTCCGCTGAGATTAGCTGAATTGCCGGTGTAGGTTCCAGTTTTGTCAGCAATAAGGTGTAGTTTAGTCTCCATGCCTTTCATGGCGTATACTTGCCCACCAAGCTTTGGTATCCAGAAGGAATTCATTGGCGCATCAGCAGTAATCTTGAAATTTATAGGTGTTTTTTCAGGTATTTCCAGGTAATTGACAGTGGCAATATTGTAGTCTTCATAAATAAACAGCCACTTCCACTCGAGGGCTATTGCTTGTATAGTTATCGGTTTCTTATTTGAGCTCAGCGGCTTATATGGATCGAGATCGTGTGAAGTCTTAAATGTAATAATTGCCAAAATAACAATCAGTATACCCGGTATTCCCCACCATACTGTTTCAAGTAAACGGCTGTGTGTCCACTTTGGTTTGTAGGTGGCTTTTTTATTGGACGCACGATAACGCCATGCGGTGAAAAACAGCAAAGTATATACCGGGACAAGCACTACAAGACTGAGCAAGCAGGCAAAGAAAAAGAGGTCTCGTTGCTGAACACCTATGTTGCCCTCAGGATTTAGTACGGCAAACGAATTACGGTGTGCAAAAAACCAGGCAACCATAGCTGTAAGAATTACAGCTACAACACCCCCAAAGAATATATTTATCTTTTTCATTGCTTATGTTTACTATAGCACAAAAATAAAAAAGCTGCCTACCAGCAGCCAAAAGTACTCTAAGTAAATATGACAAGCAGACAACACCAAAGGATAGCGGCGTGAGCCGGTGGCGAATGCTTGCCATATTTACTCACGTCTTCAGGCGGCCGTCTTTTGCCGCGCTCGAGACTCTTGGCGCTTCGCCTCGATTTTTCTCCAGACCCACTCATGGCGATTAAAGAAAAACGTTTGAACCAATGGTTCAACTACGCCAATAGCCAGAGCAGCTCTGATATCACGTGTCAGAGCGAAAGCTACCATAATAGCCACCGAAAATGCATGATGCAGTAGGTGACTGTCTTGATCCACAAAAGTGGAATAGATTTGATAACATTCAGCACTGTTTGTGAGATACGACTGAGAAGTTGGGCGTGTTGATACATGCTATATCACTCTGTCCTGGGTAGTGGTTGGCATGGAGGCTCAAGTCTCCAGGTGTCTGTCTGCTTGTCAAAGGACTAGGGTAAACGTATAAGACCCTATATTTATATTATAGCATAAAACAAAGAAAATAACAATATATGCCCTTACGTTCAAGGATTAGATAGTGTATATTGTGCTTAAGCTTAATTATGAAAACAAATAAAACATTTCAGCTGAGTTGGCGGCACATCGTAGTATTGCTTATTCTCGTGCTGGCTGTGTATGTGTTTGTGCCGAAGATTGATGGATTTCGTGATAGTTTTCAGTATTTCTCGACAGCGAATATACACTTGCTTGCTGTCGCGTTTGTGATAATTATGCTTTCATGTGTTGCTGCGGCTGGAACATATAAGTGTTTGGCGTTTCGACGGTTGCAATTTGGGCGGATTGTATTAGTTCAGTATTGTGGCATGTTTGTAAATCGTTTGCTACCTGCTGGCGTGGGCGGTATGAGCTTGTTGGTTGATTTTTTATATCGCCATAAACATTCGCTTGCACAGGCCTCTACGGTGGTTGCGGTTAACAATTTTCTTGGCGGTGTGGGGCATGGACTGCTATTGCTATTAGCGGCGACGCTTTCAGGTGTGCTAATTACAGAAGTGTTGCCGAAGAATGTGTATATTTTTGCCGGTGTAGCAGCTGCGGTAGGAACGGTATTAGTCGGTGTGGCGATTGTGGCCAAAAATATTTCAGGTCAACGTGGCAAGGTGCTTCGCTTCGTTAAGAGTGCGTCAAAAGCGTTTCATGCTTATCGTAAGCGCAAGACGGCTGTTGGCGGGGCACTGCTATGTTCGATGTTCAATACTTTGCTCCATGCATGTGCGGTGATGACGGTTGCACTTGCGTTTGATGTTCAGATTTCACTCTTTGTTGCGTTGGTAGTATTGGCTGGCGGTGTGGCGGCGGCTACGGCGTCTCCTACGCCGGGCGGCGTGATTGGTGCCGAAGCTGGTTTAACAGCTACATTGATTGCGTTTGGGTATAATCCAAGCGTGTCGCTCGCGATTGCGTTTGCTTATCGATTGATTTCGTACTGGATTCCAATACTGGTTGGTATAGCGGCATTTTTATATGCCCAGCATAAACGCTACATTTAGTGAAAAGATCAATAAATATTGCGTTTTCGAAATATCCAGAGGCCGATTAGAAATAGAAGCAGCGTTGCGGCAGTGAGCACTGTAATATTGCCGCTATCAAGACCGGTTTTTATCACGCTCGGCTGATTGAAGTAATGAAACGGTGATATATAGTCCAGTTTTTCAAGCACTGTCGCACTTGAGGCGAGTGTGGTGATCATATACGTTGCGAACGCATAAAAACCTGCTACGATACCAGCAATGCCTCGTTTGCCCGTTATGGCGCCAATTGTGTACGCAAGTGTTGCAAAGGCGAGTGTTAAAAGCCAAGTCATACCGGCAGCTTGCAGCATTCGCCATACAGATGTGTTATGTAATTCTCCGATTGGGATTGCGCCTGCAATAATACCGCCGAAGATACCGCCTATGATCGCAACGAATGTTATAACCATCATAGCTAAGTATTTCTCAATATATATGCGTGTGCGGCTGATCGGCTGCACCAGTAGTGTATGAAGTGTGCGCGAATTTTCTTCTCCGGCAAGCAAGCTCGTGCCGAGGATAATACCGAGAATAAGGGTGAGAAATATCATTTGACCGATAACCTGAATATCAACATAGCCGTTAATTGTTTGATAGTCGCTCGCGTTGCCCAGTAGTCCTTTTAGTGATTCAGGCACGTCATTGAGCGCTTGGCCGAATGAGTCTTTGAATGTTGGGAATAGTACGACAATCAGAAGCACACAAGCAAAAAATGCCAAGGTCCAGATAATGGTTGATAGCCGTCTTTCGTACAGTGTTTTGCCAAAAATTGTCTTAAGCATCATTTTGCTCCATTATCGTTTTCATAAAACTGCATAAACATTGTTTCAAGATCGGATTCTTCGATGACAATGTCTTCAATTTTGTGTTTGGCCAGTAGCTTAATAAGTGTGTCCGTGTGTCCGGTGTAACGGAACATGATGCGTTTACCTTCAATACGCACGCCGTCTAGACCTTCGAGTTTCTTAAACCGGCTAATGAGAGTTTTATCTTGAGTGGTAATACGGATTTGCTTTGGTGCGCCTTTTGCGAGTTCGTCAAGAGTTTTGTGGGCAATAATCTCGCCTTCGCGAATAAATGCTACTTCGTCACAGAGTTCTTGAATCTCGCTAAGGATGTGTGACGAGATAAACGTGGTGTATCCTGCTGCTTTGTGTTCGCGGATAATTTTGTTGAATTCAGCTTGGATTAATGGGTCAAGGCCACTAGTCGGCTCATCAAGAAGCAGCAGCTTTGGCTTGTGCATGAGCGCGCTAATGAGCGCGACTTTTTGATGATTGCCGCGCGATAAAGTTTTGATTTTGCGGTTTAGATTACAATCGAGCCGCTTGGCAAGTTCTTGGACGTAGGTCTTGTCAAAGCTGCCACGGAGGTTTCCGAAATATTCTAACTGCTGCCAGCCGGTAAGCCCGCCGTCAAGCGGCATGTCGCTTGATAAAAAGCCAATGTCTTCACGGATTTCAAGACCGTGTTTTTGATTGTCTTTGCCAAAAATTTTTATTTGACCGCTCGTGGGATGGATAAGATTTACGAGCATATTGATCGTAGTGCTCTTTCCTGCGCCGTTTGGCCCTAAGAACCCAAATATCACTCCTTCGGGAACTTTCAGCGAAATATCACTGACGCCACGGTTTTTACCGTACGTCTTCGTCAGGTGCGAGAGTTCAATCACTGGCTGCTGCATGAGGGCATTGTACCACGATGCTTATGCTCGCTTATAGCGCTCAGCTACGAAGTCCCAGTTTACAACATTCCACCAAGCATTAATGTAATCACCGCGCTTGTAGGTGTAATCAAGATAGTATGCATGCTCCCACACATCAAGCCCAAGTATTGGTTCTTTTCCGCCGGTCATCAGCGGCGAATCCTGGTTTGGTGTGGTAACGATAGAAAGATCAGGCTGCAGCCATGTCCAACCGCTGCCAAAAACTCCCAAAGCTTTTTCGCTAAATGCATCCACAAAAGCCTGAAAACTGCCGTACTTTGCTTTGAGTGCGTCAGCAAGTTCGCCGCTTGGCTCACCGCCGCCATTAGGCGACATCCATTGCCAAAAGAGCGTGTGGTTATAGTGTCCGCCGCCGTGATTGCGAACAGCAGTACGGATATGCTCCGGTGCCACATCAAGATTGCTAATAAGCTCAGTTACTGATTTTTCCTGTAGTTCCGGTGCTTGTTCGATTGCGGCATTGAGTTTATCAACATACGTTTGGTGGTGTTTGCTGTGGTGCAGCTCCATAATATCTTTACTGATATATTTGCCGAGCGCATCGTAGCTGTAGCTCAGTTCAGGTAATGTAAACATAGTAAATCCCTCCTTTATACCTCTTAGTATAGTTGCTTATTGCGACTGGCGCAGCAGTAATTTTTTAAACAGGCTGCTGATAGATATTTCCGAAAGACCAATTACCACTAAGAAGGTCGGAATAAGCCCAAAGGTTGCTTCAAGTGGATATTCAAAATATAAAAATGGATAAAGTGCAACGATACAAAAAATGCTAGCACCGCGAAGTGTATGCGCTGCAGCGATGACTTTATTAGAGTAGTACTCGTACATACCTTTAGCTATTGCGGCACCATAGATGAGTCCGCTGATAATACCTAAAGATGTAATACCTAAAAGGTGTTTAGTAACTGAAAAACCTTCAATAAGTATCATGCCTAAAAGCACAAGTCCGGTAATAACTTGCACAATCGACCAACCAATAATCAGCAGCTTCATCCATTCTTTGTCTGGCCATTCGGCAGGTGATAAAAACGGTAGCTTTTCCTTGCGCACTATGAGCAAGCGGCTGACAAACCAGATAACCAAAAATGAAAGGTATATAATACCGACAGCAGGTTTATAAAAATAATTGTTATCTTGGGTGATAAACTTCCCCACTTCGTCGATAAACAGTCCAAATCCAATACCGCCAAGTAGACTTGCAAAGAGCTTGTTTGGCGTATCAGCGAGTAGCAGAATGAGAAATGCGAGGGTTAAGAATGCTCCACCCCACAGCACGTGGGCTATATGCAGTGAGTCGTTGCCAAGTTGCGGATAGCCGGTAAGTGCCAAAAATGCGCGTGTGATCAAAATAGTTATCACACCAGCAAGCACAAAAGTATCAATACGATCTAATCGGCTGCCAGGCTGGTTAATCTTTTTTGTCATGTTTTTGATTATTTACCTTCAGGTCTTATTGTCGCTTGTTGTGGTAGCAGCGTCAATAGCAAGTATGCGCCAGCGGCGGCAATTGCCACTACGGATGTAACGTTAACGCCAAGGATGCCGATAGTTAGTAGCGCTGCAGACAGTGGCTGACGCATCGCTACGGTGAGTAGACCAGCGATAGACGCAGCAACAGCGAGTGTTGGAGGTATGGGGATGATATGCGTAATGATGGTACCGAGTGTTGCTCCTACAAAAATCATCGGAAAAATCGGACCGCCGAAAAAACCGCTCCTTAGGAGTAAAAACGTAGAAAATAACTTTGCAGCGGCAATAATACACAACAAAACAATGCCAAAATCAGTCGATTTCTCCAGCAGTGCTGGGATGGTGTATTGGCCACTGAACATAGTCAGCGGCATAAGGAATGCGATAGTAGCCGAGACAGCACCGCCAGTAAGTGCCAGTGCAAAAGGTTTTTCTTTCAGTGGTTTTACAATCGTGGTGAGTACTGGTTCGGTGAGTTTAAAAATAATTCCTAAAAATACTGCAGCAAGAAAGCCAATAATCAACGCCTGGGCAAGTGCCTCTACATCTGCACCAGGATACTCCGGCAAGCCAAGATCAATGATAGCTACGGTGTGAAACAATCCAAAAAATGTGCCAACTCCAAAAGCGCTGGCGATAGTACTATAGGTGATGAGCATACGCATATTATTGCTGATGTTTTTGACTGATGCCGCTATGAGTACTGGTGCCAGAAACGGGCTGCTAAGCAATGCGCCGAGCATGCCTGACACGCTGCTGATGTTCATGATTTTTGCGGTTTTTATTGGTTGCTTTGTTTTTTCAGCGATAAATGATGAAGTACTGACACTGACGAATGCTGATGGCGCCTCTGGACCAAGGCTGGCGCCGCTGGCTATTGAAAGAAAACCGTTTACAAGTGCCCTGCCAGTGTTTTGCCAGCGGATTTTGCCTTTTTCAATAACTTGCACAATTACCTCATCCATACCGATAAGCGGCTTTGTGTATTTTTTCGCGAAATATCCAGCAGCTAGAGCTGCGATGAGGAATGTAATAAATACAAAGGGCGTGCGGCTCGGGTCATCTACATTATTATGAAATATATCTTCCCAAACCCAGGTTGTACCTGTATGTAAAAGCCATATCATTACGATGGTGATTACACCGCCAAGACAGCCCAGTAGTGCGCTTAAGCTATATGCTAGTAATTCTTTAGTAAATGGCTTCATATAAGAAGCCTACACCTAAAGAGTGCTTCCCGCCATACAGTAACTAGCGTGACTGATCTTATATACGGTCAGTATGTGTTACTTGTGCGGTCTTTTGAGATGTTCGGCGGTTTGATCAATTAGATATAGGCTGACATCATCTTGGGTAGCGCCTTCGGCATGGAATGGTGTACGGATAACTCGAATCAGCAGCAGAATGTACATAAGAATAAAGGTTAATCCACCTAAAATAAGTGTACTACCGAGGAGTGATTCAATTTTTGTAAACATGATAAGACTGAGTGTAATCACTACAATTGACCACGCTAAAATCGTTGCAGACGGTATGAAAGTAATGCGCTGAATGTAATTGACACGCATAACGTGTTTAGTAAGTAGTGCCTGTTGCTGCTTGAGCTTTACAATAAAGTTTGGTGGCACCCCGGCCTTTTCCATCTCGGCAAAATGCTCACTCAGGCGATGGATATGTAGGTGGCTAGTTTTAGATTTGCTGCGTACATCCTTTGCAAAAGCCGCAGCAATTTTTTGTAATTGCTTTTGATAGCCTACAAGATCGAATTTTGGGTATTGTTTGTAAAACGATATTGCATCTTCGTGCATGTTTTCGATGTTTGCTGCAAAATCTGCCGGAATACGTTCACTTTCCTTGTAGTCTGCCATGGTGGTAGAAAGCAAGAAACCGATTACAAAAGTTGTGCCGGCTACCATACTGGAATGGAGTGAGCTCATTTCAATAACTTCCCACCCCATACTATGCAGAATGTATTTGGCAATGATGATAAGAGTCGTGATAAGTGCGGCAATGACAAAAAGCCTAAAACGTTTTAAAACCTGCTTCATAATCTATTTATTGCTACTTTAATTGTTATAAAAGCTTATTGAATACTTTTGATTGCTTCTTGGATTTGTGAGTAATCGTTAATCCCTGCAGCAGGGATTAGTGTGCTTTGACCGCCCGGGGTTCGGTAGCTGCGTAGTAAGTTTTTCCCCTTGATATTATTGAGTGTTATGGATTTTAGTTGATCATTCGGCACGTTTGTAAACATACGATATACCGGAATCACTTCAGATAATTTTATGTCGGTTTTAATATTGTTTCCAGCAGCATTGAATAATTTACCGTTCTTTCGAGGATCAAGTACCAACTTCCAGTCAAGTTCTGCTTTAATAGCGGCTAAGACTTTTTGCTGATTTTGTGTGCGGTTAAAGTCTGACTGCGGAAATCCGTACGATCCATAGGTTGCGCCGCGAGCGCGTGTGAGGCGGAGTGCTGTTTGACCATCAATTTTTTGCTGACCATTGGAAAGTCGGAGCGGTCCGCCTTCGTGTGGTTGGAAATTTGGATCATACAGACCGCGTGGATCAGGACTTTCGATAGTCACCGCTATACCACCCAAAGCATCTACAATTTCTCGTACGGCTGCATAGTTGATAATGACATAATTATGAATTTCGATATCAAAGTGTTCGCTAATTGTTTTTTCTAGCAGTCCTATACCGCCTGCTGGATAGCCTGGCTCGTTAAAACCTGAACGCTCACCGTCTTGGAATGCTTCATTAATTTTCGCTCGACCTTCGCCGGGGATATTTATGTAAAGATCACGTGGAATGTTTAGCATGTAGCCGGTGTTATCTTTTTTGTTGAGACTGAGGATCATGATTGAATCTGTGAGGGTTGCACCTGCATGTCCTTCGTCATCTACGGAATACCCTACAAGTAGTATATTGGTGCGGTCGTCAGTCGATTTTGGTGGTGTTTGCGCTAATATGCCAAGTGTATTGCTCGTGCCAAACAGTTTCGAACTCGCATTTGAGAAGTTTTTCAGATCCCATATGCCTATTACTAAAAATGGCGTAAGCAGTAGCAATAGAAATAGTAGCACTCCCTTTTTCCATGTCCACCAGCGTTTCTGCTCGCTCTGTTCTTGAGTAGAGTTAATATCGTCTTCTAATATTCTTCTGCGTCCCCGCGCAGTAGCTGGCTGATAGGAAGTGTTCATGAGCGCGTTATACGCTTGCGTTTTGGTAAGCGTTTTTTTGCTAGTAGAAGATCGCATACTATTTCCTATAACACATATATTATCTCATGAATATAGTAGGCTGTGCTACTAAAACCTATAAGGTGTGAGTTATTTTATTGAAAAGAAATTGAATAAATGGCTTCTTATAAAGAGTAAAACGAAGCGTATAGTGTGTATATAGTGGGCGGAGAAATAAGCGATGGCTAATGCTAAAAAATCATATAAGCAGCTGCAGGAAGGAGCCGCAGTGAGTACCCAGGAAATGGCGCGGGCTGAAGCGTTGTTTATGAGCATTGGTGACGGAGCGATAGCAACGGATGAATCCGGCAGAATTGAACGTATAAACTAAGGCGGCGTTGTCTATATTGGGTTTTACAGAACAAGATCTTATTGGCAAGGTGTTTACTAATGTCATTGTGGCCACTGATGCGTCTGGTCGAGTCATACCGAATGAGGAACGACCAATCACCTTGTCTCGTCATAAGAATCGCACGATAACAAGGCGGTGTTTTTATGTTGGTAAAGGTGACAAACGTATCCCTGTTGCCGTCACCGTGTCCCCGATTATGCTTCATAACCGACGGGTTGGTGCGGTTGAAGTATTCCGTGATATTTCTGAGGAAATTGAGCTTGACGCGATAAAGTCGGATTTTATCTCTATCGCTTCACATGAGCTGCGTACCCCAGCAACAGCCGTAAAAACATACTTGGGCATGCTGCTAGAAGGGTATGCCGGCGCGATTTCTGCTGATCAGCTGCATTTTTTAAAGTTGGCCTATGCCAGTAACGAGCGACAGATCGGCATATTAAACGATTTGTTATACGTGGCAAAAACAGATTCAACAACGGTTCGATTAAAAAAGAAGACTGTTGATTTTGCAGAAATTATTCACGATGTTGTTGCTGGCTATGAGGATGCGGCTCGTGAGCGGCAGCAAAATATCATTGTTTCGCTAGAGCGTCCAGTGGTGATAAAGGTAGATCCTGCGTTTATGCGCATGGTGATTGAAAATTTGCTTTCTAATGCCAGCAAATATACACATAAGGGCGGCAATATCGCTGTAAGACTGGTTGATGGACTAGACTATGTAACACTCAAAGTCGTAGATGATGGTGTGGGGATAGAAGGTGTTAATATGAGCAAGCTGTTTAAAAAGTTCTCACGGATCAATAACGCTATGTCGAGTGAAGTCGGCGGTTCAGGCATCGGACTGTATCTTACCAAACAAATCGTGGATTTACATGGCGGCAACATCTCGGTTCAGTCCAAGCCGAAAAAAGGCACGGTATTTACGGTGACCATTCCAAGATAGCATGTAGTATTTCTTACAGCTGTTTCTGATGATTTGGCATATTTTACATATAGCGTGAGTAAGTACAAATTCATCGTCGTTTCCAATAGACTACCAGTAACCGTTACGAAAGAAAACGGCAATCTTATCTTCTCTCAGAGTGCTGGTGGATTGGCAACAGCGATGTCGTCGCTCGATAATGCTGCTGAAATGGTATGGATCGGTTGGCCAGGTATTAGCGAGGATGAGCTAACAACGGCTGATAAGGTAAAAATCGCCCGCGTGCTCAAAAAGTATCGTTGTATTCCGGTGCATCTGAAACGTGATCTGGTGAGCGCGTTTTATGAAGGGTATGCGAATGATACACTCTGGCCACTGTTTCACTACTTTCAGCAGTCAGCGCAGTATAAAGAATCGTATTGGGCGGCATATAGAGCAGCCAATGATTTATTTAGCCGAAGCGTTACTAAACATGCCGTATCCGATGCCACGATATGGGTGCATGACTACCACCTGCTTTTACTGCCGGCTATTTTGCGAAAGAAGCTGCCGGAAGCGTTAATTGGATTTTTTCTACATATCCCCTTCCCGTCTTATGAGATATTTCGCCTATTGCCAGAGCGGCGTGAGATTTTAGAAGGTATGCTTGGCGCTGATTTGATTGGTTTTCATATTTATGACTATGCGCGGCATTTTTTAAGCAGTTGTCTGCGTATGCTTGGTTTAGAAAACAGTCACAGTACTGTGGAATATAACGGGAGAGTTGTGCTAGTAGATGCGTTTCCAATCGGTATTGACTACGATAAATTCACCAAAGCCCTAAAACAGTCCGAAACCTTGGCAGAAATGCAAGCGATTACTGAAACATATCGAGGCCGGAAGATAATACTTTCAGTTGATCGGTTAGACTATAGTAAAGGGATTCCCGAACGTTTGAGTGCGTTTGATTTGTTTCTGAAGGAAAATCCCTCATACCACAAAAAAGTGTCGCTGGTGATGGTGGCTGTACCGTCACGGACTGCAGTGCAAACTTATCAGGAGCTGCGTGAAGCTATAGAGCAGCAGATTAGTCGTATTAACGGTGAGTATGGAACTGTTGATTGGACGCCGGTGTCGTATCAATTTAAGAATCTGCCGTTTGCGCAAGTAGTTGCTTTGTATGCCAAAGCCGATGTAATGCTAGTAACCCCGATTCGTGACGGCATGAACCTTGTTGCCAAAGAATATGTAGCAGCAAAGCGGGATAATAAGGGTGTGTTGATTCTGAGTGAACTTGCTGGTGCGATTGACGAACTTCCTGAAGCAACGCGGGTCAATCCCAATAACACTCGTTCGATAAAAAATGGTATCAAAACGGCGCTGACCATGTCTAATGCTGCTAAGCGTCAAAATCTCACCGCGATGCGCAGACGTATATCGCAGTACACGGTCCAACGCTGGGCGGCTGATTTTTTGAGCCAGCTAAAACAACTTAAATATTATCAGGCAAGGCAGCATCAGAAATATCTAGATAAAGCAAGTATGCAAAGCATATTTACTGCTTTTACAGCAGCAAAAAAGCGGTTAATTATTCTAGACTACGATGGTACGATTCGTAATTTTGTAGCAAATCCTGATCCAAGGCATGCCAAACCGCCAGTTGCACTCCGTCGGTTGTTGTACAAACTATCGTCTCTGCCTGCCACCAAAGTGTGTATTGTTAGCGGTCGGACAAAGCAAGCGCTTGAGAACTGGTTTGGAGGCACTGCACTTTATCTGGTGGCCGAACATGGTGCGTGGATCAAGCAAGATAAGACATGGCGCCATACTCCCTCGTCGTTTCGTACACGCAAAGCGGCGATTTTAACGGTACTGAAGCAATATGCTGATCGTACGCCAGGAGCAAAAATCGAGGAAAAGGATTATTCAATCGTATGGCATTATCGCAACACTCCAACAGAGTTGGCATATGTACGCAATATCAATCTGATGCAAGAACTACAAACGCTACTGGCCGGAACGGATATCAAGCTGTATTCGGGAAAAAAGATTATTGAAATAAAACCCGAAACGATACAAAAAGGTCATGCAATTACACAATTAGTTGATGCGTATCCTGCAGATTTTATTTTATGCGCGGGTGATGACTATACTGACGAAACAATGTTTATGACCTTGCCAAAAAGTGCGTTTACTATAAAAGTTGGGTTTGGTCATACTGCTGCACGTTATCAGGTGGAAAAAACGCAGGATATTTTATATATCTTAAAGGTGTTACAGGAATAAGAGAGTAAAGAGGTCTATCTCTTTATTATAACATAAAACAACCAAATAAGTCAAGTAAACCTAGTTTTGTGTTTGCTCTTTCAGGGCAGCATCCAGTAAGCTTTGGCCGCCACGTTCTTTCCAGCGTTCAAATGTCGGGCTGGTGGTTGCGTGTCGTTCACGCCACATATTGAAAGCGTCGCGAGAGTATGAAAGCGTTTCGTCACTGGTAAGGCCTTTACCCTGTTCTAAGCTGTTTGCGGCTCCTGGCCCGCCATTGTAGCCGGCTGCCACGAGCTCTACGGTAGTATTCCAGCTTGGTCCCTGCTTGCTGCTGCCAAATTCGTCACGCAGCCATGCCAAGTATGCTGCACCAAATTCTATGCTTGTTTCTGGATTAAATAAGTCGTATTTCTTGGTGGGTTTTTTGAGGAATTTTGCGGCGATATCACTTGCTGTTGGTGGTGTGACTTGCATCAGTCCCTTCGCGTCGGCTGGACTGTGAGCTTTGGTGTAGCCGCCTGATTCAAGTGTCATGATAATTGCTAAGAAATTTGGATCTATTTCATACTTTTTTGCAGCTTGGACAATTGGCTTCTCCCAGCGTTTCACGGTTTCTGGAATCCATGGAATGGTAATGCGTGACACTCGAGGCTTTAATGGTTTTTGCACGTCACTCCTAATTGTATTGCTGAGTGTGATTGCTAAAATGGCAGCTGTGGCACCGATGACAAAGAATAAAATATCCCTTCGATGTTTGATCGCAGGCTTGATAATATTATGTTTTGTCCATGCATACACCGCTACTCCACTCATGGTTCTATCATAGCAAATATACGAACTCCTAGCTTTCTCCTTATATTGAAAATTTTGTGCTAACAGGTTACAATATGCTGGTTGTTTGGTAGTAGGGTGTGGCCAAGCGGTAAGGCAACGGGTTTTGGTCCCGTGATCGGGGGTTCGAATCCCTCCACCCTAGCCACTTTCCTGGTCATTTAGATCAGGTTTATTTTTTTATTAAGGAAAAGCATGAGCTATATGGCTACGCAAGAGTGCCAACATCAGAACTATACAAAAGAAATTGCAGCAGCACGTAGTGCAGCAGCTTGGAATGTAGGTATGGGTGCAGTACAGGCGGCACTCGGCGGGATAACAGGTAATATTGGTTTTGTTAATGAATCAGCACATAATTTTGCGGACGCAGGGGCGTTTTACGCTGATGGCGAGGCGCTGAAACGTTCGCCAAAAGTAACAAAGCGGTTACGAAGATTAGCGGCGACAGTATTAACGATTGGCGGTATTGCGGGCATTAGCGGTGGTGTTTATCAGCTTGCAACAGGTGAACGAGAAGATGCATCCAAAACAGCTATTGGTTTAGCTGCCACAGGTGCGGTAATTAACTTTGGGGTAGCACGAAAAACGCATAATGCTCGTCATCATGAGCATGCTCATGGTCACACGCATGAGCATACATTTGATGCGCACAGTGATAACGTGCTGCATGCAGTAACTGATGCAGGAACAGGGTTTTTATATACTGTAGGATTGGCGCTTGAGCACAAAATACCTGGTGCAGCATCGGCAACAGTACTTATTAATGGCCTCATTAGTACTATGTCAGCGGCAGCAACACACCACCTGATTAATGTATCGACCTCAAAACATCCTTCGGCTCACTAGAATAATATAGTCTAACGTTGCAGATAGTCGTATATCAGTTTAGAAAGTTCAGCGAGTTGGTTCGGGGTAGTGTTAGTTGAGAGAATACTGATTGCATAAATGCTTTTTGGACCATACACAATCGCAGTATCGTTTTCAATGCCAGGCAGCCAGCCTGGTTTATCGGCAACTTCTACATCAGTCGGAACGCCTGCTGGGATGCGTTCGCGCCAGACTTGTTGCTTCATGTTTGTAAGCATAAGGTCGGTGTGTGTTTTATTGAGTAATGTACCGTTTGCAAGGTGCGACATAAGCTTGACCTGGTCTTTGGCAGTAGTTGTCTTATCTTTAGCGGTGGTGTTGCCGTATGCGTCGTAGTTATTAATATCGGTGCCATGAAAGCCTTGCTGCTGGATAAATGTATTGATAGTTTCCCATCCTATCAGCGCACCAGTTGGATAGCCGCAATCATTATCAGAACGAATAAGCAGCTCGTCGATACAAGTATGAACATCTATACCAATACTGGTTTTGGTGTCCAACGTGTGGTTGCCTTGCTCTATGTCGTGCAGTATGGCATACACCAAAAACAGTTTATAGGTGCTTGCCGCTACGAACTGCTTGTCTGCTTGGTAATATGCTTGACGCTGAGCACCGTTTATTTCCTGCACGGCCACTCCGAAATCTCCGTCGTGGTTTTGTGCCCATGTGGTGATTCGTTGTTGCAGTTCGCTGCCATTAACTGGTTTTTGCTGAGGTGTCTCGTCAGTTTTTTGCAAAGCAATAAGTCTCTGTGCCGAAATTAGCACGAGGACTGCAAAACACAAGAGTAAAATGATTCGTGAAAATATACGCATATGCTAATTAATGTAATCTGGTGCCGGTGGTAGACCAAAGAATTCTTCTAGTGTTTGCATACCATTTGTATGCATTTCGGTTGCTAGCTCCACGCCGACATAACGAATGTGCCATGGTTCATACCGATAACCAGTGATGTGGTCTTTGTCAGGAGTGTAACGGATTATAAAACCGTACTTATACGCATTTGCTGCTACCCACTTCCCTTCAGCTGTATTGCCGAAACAGTCTTCGATGCCACAGCCTCCGCCGCCTATGTCGATCGCAAGACCTGTTTGGTGTTCACTGGTACCAGGCCGGGCACTTTGTGTGTCGGCTACGGCTTGCCCGTATGTTCGCACTTCGTTGTTATAAACGCTAACTTGGGTTGTGTACGAGCGGTAGCCGCTTAATGGACGGATATTGAGCCCTTGCGTTTTTGCGTCTTGAATCATGGTTTGCAGTGCCTTTGCGGGTTCGGCGCGCATCTGCTGACCATTACCGACACCTACAAGGTCCGAAGGAGTATAGTCTTTGGGTTGCAGTGGGCGTGTTTTGTTCACGACAACCCAGATACTTGCAGGATCATCAAGCGAGTGAAGATTTTTGTTAAAGGTTGGTTGCTGCGGCTGTTGAGCCTGTGCTGATTTTTCAGATTTTGTGGTTTTTTTAGCTTGCTTGGTGTTTGTTTCAGGCTCCCTTATGAAATGTACTGTGGCTAATCCGCCTATACAAACTGCACCGAGTATTATAATGGAAATGACGATGTATTTACGGCGCTTTACGTGAGTTCTACGCTTCATAACGGCTTATTATAAGGGAAAACAGGTGTTGCTTCTAGTGTGGCGATGCCGTAGACTGAATTGAAGGAAATATATATGAACACAAAACCACATCCTTTGTCCAAGTTTATTGTGGAACTCAATATACATGGCATGAAGGGGCGCATGCTGAAGGCTCCTAGTGCTAAAAAAAATAGAAATCGTGAGATTTTGCTGCTTTATGGACATCATGCGCTGATTGAGCGATGGTTTGGACTCGTTGAAAATTTACAGGACTATGGCAATGTGACGATGGTAGATTTACCTGGCTTTGGCGGAATGGATTCATTCTATAAAATTGGCCAAAAACCTACCTTGGACGTGATGGCTGATTACCTAGCAACATTTATTAGGATGCGTTATAAACGCAGGCGCATCACTATCCTTGGTATTTCTTATGGCTTCGTGGTGGTGACAAGAATGCTGCAAAAATATCCTGACATTGCCAAGAAGGTTGATTTGCTTGTCAGTATTGTTGGGTTTATGCATAAGGACGACTTTTTATTTAAGCCATGGCAGCGAAAACTATTTCATCGCCTCACAAAAATCTTAACAATACAGCCTTTGCCGTACCTTATTAGATATGGGGCGCTGAATAAGTTTGTGATACGCAATATTTATATTCGTTCCCCGTTTGGAAGAAGGCGTTTTCTCGAGATGGATGCGACAGATTTTGCCGAGATGATGGACTTTGAAGTAAAGCTATGGCAAGTCAATGATGTGCGTACCCATTGGGCCACGACAAGTGAATTTCTGAACCTAGACAACTGTCAGAAAAAGGTAGATTTAGCAGTATGGCATGTGGCAGCCAGCAACGATCATTATTTTGATAATTATGTTGTGGAGCAGCATATGCGTGTTGTATTTAATGACTATACGCAGGTTATTATGAAGTCGCATGCGCATACACCAAGTATTATGGGTGATAAAAAGGAAATGGCGATTATGATTCCGCCTAAACTCAAGCGGGAGTTAGCGAAGAAGCCTTAAGAAATGGTATACTAGGTGTCAAGTATGAAAATTGGTTTGGTATGCCCGTATGATATTGATAAGGGGGGAGGTGTACAAGAGTGTGTCCGTGCGCTTCATGTGGGGCTGGCAGCACTAGGGCATGATGTACGCATCATTACACCACGTCCTCGAGGTAATAACGCTAACCATAAAGATACCATTTATCTGGGCACATCGACTGATTTTCGTTCACCGATGCACACTACGTCACAAGTTGGTGGGAGTGTAGATGGATCAGAGATCGATACGATGCTTGCTAAGGAGCAGTTTGATGTGCTGCACTTTCATGAACCTTGGATACCTATCTTGAGTCGTCAGATACTAAGCCGTTCCAACTGTGTGAACGTGGCAACGTTCCATGCAAAACTACCGGAGACTTTAGTGAGTCGGACTGTTGCTAAAGTGGTAACACCGTATACCAAGTCTGTTTTGAAATATATTGATAGCTTTACTGCGGTCAGTGAAGCGGCTATGGAATATTTGCGTACGATGACCGATGAGCCAGTATCAATTATTCCAAACGGTATTGATCTGAAAAGTTTCCATGTGCCGCGCAGACGTGCCGAGCGTGACCAAAAAACAATCCTCTATCTTGGTCGGCTGGAGAAACGAAAAGGTGTGGCGTATCTTTTGAAGGCTTTTAAAGTGTTGCTGGATAAGGGTCATGACGTGAAGTTGATAATTGCTGGTGATGGTGTAGATCGGCAAAAACTTGAAGATCTGGCTGATGAGCTCGGTATTAATAATGACGTGGAATTCTTGGGATACGTTACAGAAACGAAAAAGAAACAACTGCTGCGCGAGGCGGATCTGTTTTGTTCGCCAGCAATTTACGGCGAAAGTTTTGGTATTGTGTTGCTTGAAGCTATGGCGTCGGGTTTGGTTACTGTAGCAGGAAATAATCCCGGCTATAGCTCAGTATTACAGGGTCTTGGGGCGCTTTCATTGGTAAATCCAAAGGAAACACCTGATTTTGCACATCGGCTTGCCCTGCTTTTGAACGAGCGTGATTTGCGTAAACTATGGCAAAAATGGGCGCGTGAAACAATAGGACAATACGATTATGCAAACGTTGTAAAGCAATACGAAGCTGTATACCAGGATGCTGTAGAGAGTTATGAAAAGTAACAACGCTTTGACCATCGGTCTGGTGCTTGATGATTCACTTGATAGTACTGATGGCGTGCAACAATATGTCACGACCCTTGGAAAGTGGCTATCGAATCAAGGTCATGAAGTACACTATATAACCAGCGAGACAAAGCGGACAGATTTGCCAAATTTGCATGTACTGAGCAAAAAACTGCGAGTCAGATTTAACGGCAACAGTGGCGGCACTCCCCTGCCTGCACACCCAAAAGCCGTGCGGACACTACTTAAAAGGATACATTTTGATGTACTGCATATTCAGGTGCCTTATAGCCCTTTTTTGGCTGGTCAGTTAATCTCAAAAGCTTCACCTGATACTATAGTAGTTGGTACGTTTCATATTTTTCCGGAGTCAAAACTTGTGGCTGCGGCAACTCGTGGACTTGGTATATGGGTTGGCCATCAGCTTCAACGCTTTGATCGCATGCTGAGTGTGTCTCCCGCTGCTCAGGAGTTTTGTAAAGGTGCCTATAAAATTGATTCTGATATCTTACCGAATATGACTGATGTATCCCGATTTTTAGTAAAACAAAAGTATAAAAGTAAGAAACTAGAAATCGTATTTTTAGGCAGACTTGTCGAGCGTAAAGGAGCAATGCAGCTGCTAAAGGCAATTCAGTATATTGAAGCACACAAGCTAACCGATATTTCTTATCATGTCAGTATAGGCGGTAAGGGTTTGCTGAGAGAGAAGTTAGAGAAATATGTACTAAAACATAATCTTACGGATGTAGTATCTTTTGAAGGGTTTATTGCTGAAGAGGACAAAGCGCAATTTTTAGCTAAGGCTGACATAGCTGTATTTCCAAGTACGGGCGGAGAGAGTTTTGGTATTAGCCTACTAGAGGCTTTGGCAGCGACGCCCGGTACTGTGCTGGCTGGTGACAATGCTGGGTATCGATCAGTCATGGGCTCTTTTACTGAGCAGTTGTTTAATCCATACGATACCGAAGCATTTGCCAAGCTACTTGTGAAACACATGCAAAATAGCAAAATGCGTCAGGAAATACACAAAAAACAAGTAGCCTATGTAAAACAGTTTGATACACCTGTCGTGGCGCAAAAGATTCTTGATGTATATTACGACGCGTTGCAACAGAAACGCTCGTGAGTAATAATGAAATAGTATGAGACTAAAAAAGAGCGGTGATAATCCCCAAAAAATGGAGATAGTTATTTCGAGCCGTACCGTTGTGCGGATCGTTGTTACTGTAGTCTTAACCACTATTATTTTGGCAGCCTTAAATAAGGTAAGTCATGCATTGATACTTATTTTCATTGCACTGTTTCTTGCGCTTGCACTCAATGCACCGGTGCACTGGATTAGCGAACGTTTGCCTGGAAAAAGAAAAGGCAGTCGTACGGTTGCTACCAGTATTTCGTTTTTAATTGTAGTTGTTGTACTTGCAGGATTTTTGGCGCTGATTGTGCCGCCCGCAGTTCGTCAGGTAACGACCTTTGTGCGAGCGGTTCCTGAGTTTATTGAAGATTTGCAGGATCAAGATAGTGCAGCTGGCAGATTCATTCGTGAGAACAATTTAGAAAACGCTACAAACGAGCTTTCTGAAAACATATCTGAAGTTATTAAAAATTCAGGAAATACCGCAGTTTCTACAGTTTCAACCGTTGGTTCTGGTGTGGTGTCTGCAATTACAGTACTGGTGCTGACCTTTATGATGCTTGTAGAGGGTCCGCGCTGGCTTAATTATGGAAAGAAACTACTCCCTGACGATCATCGCAATCGAACGGTTGCTATATTAGCCGAAATGTATCAGGTCATTCGAGGCTACGTGAACGGCCAGGTAACGTTAGCTTTTATTGCGGCGGTGTTTATATTACCGGTTATGCTGATTTTGCATGTACCTTATGCGGGTGCTTTGGCAGTAATTGTATTCCTGTGCGGTTTGGTGCCTATGATTGGGCATTACGTGGGGGCTACGGTGGTAACTTTGGTTGCACTGACAGTATCGCCACTGAATGCACTGCTTTTGCTCGCATACTATGTTTTATATCAGCAGATCGAAAACTACGTAGTACAGCCGCGCGTGCAGGCAAACGCAACAAATATGTCGCCATTATTGGTATTTGCGTCGGTAATAATCGGTGTGAACTTAGCAGGAATCCTTGGTGGTATTGTAGCGATACCAGTTGCTGGTTGTATCCGTGTGCTGCTTATAGATTATTTGCAACACAAGGGTAAGATCCCGGCCAGCGAAGCAAAATCTCTTAAAGCCGGTGCCAAATAGTTCCGCGTTCGGTGTCTTTTATACCAATACCTTGTTTTTGTAGTTCATTTCGGATTGCATCTGATGTTTGCCAATCTGCATTGGCGCGAGCCTGTTCGCGTCGTTTGATTGCAGCCTTTTGTTCGTTGTTTATATCTTCTCCCAGAAGTTTTATACCGAGCAAATCATCAATAAAAGCAAGAAAGTCTTTGAGGCGTTCTACTTCATCAGGGCGAATACCGTTTGTAGTGATATCGTGAGCAACTTCGCTCAGCAGCGCAAGTGCTGTTGGGGATGACAGGTCATTTTGCATTTCGTGCAGTATAGCCTCCTTGTGATCGTATCGATTTTCCCGAGGATGACTATCAGGTGAAGGCTGCCACAAGTGATCTGCCATTTCCCTGTAATGTTGTAGACGATTTTTCGCAGCTTCTAAGCTTTCCCAGCTGAATTTACTCTGTGAACGGTAGTGACTCTCGAGAACATGCAGGCGGAATACTTCTAGTGAAAAACCTTGTTTTTCAATATCTTCTAAAGTAATGGTGTTGCCCAGGCTTTTACTGATTTTTTCATCGTTAATAGTTATGTGATTGGTATGCATCCAGTAGTTTGCAAACCGTTTACCGGTTGCGGCTTCACTTTGTGCGATTTCGTTGGTGTGATGAACGGGTATATGGTCAATGCCGCCGGAGTGAATATCAATAGTTTTACCAAGATATTTCATGGCCATTGCTGAACATTCAATATGCCAGCCAGGAAATCCCTTCCCCCACGGACTATCCCACTCCATATCGCGTTTTTTGTCTTTTGGACTAAACTTCCACAGTGCAAAATCTGAGATATTTCGCTTTTCTGGATTGTGCTCTACGCGCGCACCTGCCTGCAGATCGTCAAGGTCTAATCGAGCAAATGCAGTGTATCCCTCAAATTTTGAAGTATCGTAGTATACACCATCGTTGATGATGTAGGTATAGCCTTTGTCCTCAAGGGTTTTGATAAGTTCGATTTGCTCTTTTATATGTTCGGTTGCTTTTGGTATGTAGGTTGGTGCAGTAATATTGAGCCGTTTCAGACCATTAATAAAATAGTCGCTGTAATAACTGGCAACATCCCAGGCAGTTTTATTTTCGCGTCGTGCCCCTTTTTCAAGCTTGTCTTCACCTTCGTCAGCGTCACTCACTAAATGCCCTACGTCGGTAATGTTCATTACCCATACAGGATTTTTGCCGAGTATTTTGAGGGTGCGCACCAGCAGGTCATAGCGAATAAAAGTGAACCAGTTGCCGATATGCGGGTAGTCGTAGACAGTTGGTCCACAGGTATAAATTGTTATTTTGCCGTCTGATAGTGGTGTGATCTCTTCAACTTGTCTGGTGAGTGTATTGTAAAGCTTCATTGAGACGTTTCCTGTTTAAGGTTATCAAGGAGTTCAGTAGCTTTTCTAATACACTCTGATTTTACTTCATTCAGTGGCCGACCATCAGTGAGCTTAAAACCGCTGGCGTATTGGTGACCACCGCCGCCAAAATGTTCAGCAAGTGTACCGGCAACGGTTGCGCCGTTATTAGCACGAATAGCTGCGGTGATACGGCCATTATCATATTGCTTGAATACCACAGCCAACTGTACGCCAACGGTTTGCAAGATATCATTTTGGATCAGTGGCGCAGGATTATAGAGTGGACTGTATTCATTTATTTCACTTTGCGGGATAGTGACAATAGCTAAGCGCCCATCTGCGTATAGTTCGGTGCGTTCAATAAGTTTGGCTTTGTAGCGAAAGATCGGCTCGGGCATTTTGCCATATTCACGTCTGATTTCTTCTAGTTGCGGTCGATTGACGCCCTGGTCTATCAAGTCAGCCATAATGCGGTAGGTTTCTGCTTTTGCTAGTTCGTTGGTGAGTCCTTGGGTGTCGCCTAAAATGGTATTGGCAATAAATTCTAATGTACTAACATTCATTGGCCAATGAAGTTCTTTGCCAATGATGTATATAAGTTCGCCCGTTGAAGCTCTCGTACCATCATTAATGGTAACAGTAGCAAATGGCACAGGATTATCGGTAATTTCGTGGTGATCCAATACAATACATGGTTTGCTAGCGAGGATGCCTTTATTATTCGGATTCTGAAATGCTTCGAGCAGCGTCATAGTTGATGCATCTACAATAATGCTCAAATCAAATTGAGTCGGTAGTTCTTTTGTTACTCTGTCCCATCCTGGCATATAGCGCAGATATGATGGTGTATCTACCGCGCAGTAGAGGTATGTTTTCTTGCCAAGTTCTTCCAAAATATGTTCAAGCGCCAAAGCACTGCCGAGGCTATCTGCGTCTGGGTTGTCTGCTTGAATAATTAGAATCCGCTCTGCGTTGGTAATCAGTTGCTGTAACTGTTCAGTCTCAGGATAAGTCATACAAATAGTATACCGTATCAAAAAAGTAAACTCTCAGCCTAACTATATAGAGTAAGTATGGAAACTCGTCTTCTCCTCGGGAAATAACCCAAAAACAGCTTATACGAGATTATGCTTTATGATTTTGCTCGATATATTTCTTGAGGAGTGTTGAAAGTCCAGGATATGGCGCTGTAAACTCAGGCGAATCAAGGAAATCGATAGGCTTCCATTCCAACGCCATAGAATCATCTTGCGCGATCGGTGTGCCAGTCCAGGCTGACGCATGTACAATCAGGTCGCAGACATACACGTTTTCTAGATATTCCAGTGCGTATGATGTGAGGATATGGGTCTTATCGATAGATAGTGTGGTCTCCTCTGACATCTCTCTAATCACAGCATCTTCAACTGTCCGTTCGGTTCAATAAATCCACCAGGTAAATCATAGGTGCCTTTCCGTGGCTCAATTGCACGTTTTGACACAAGAATTTTATTGCTTTCGTTGAGGATGACGACTGCTGCAGCGGCACGAGGATTGTTATAGTAGTAATGATTATCAGCGCACACATATGCTGTGCCTGAGGTTTTAGTAAGCGGTTTACTGCATTCTATATAGTATTGAATTTTCATAATTCTGTTCTTCCTTCCAGTGCTCGACCCAAGGTGATTTGGTCGGCGTATTCAAGATCTACACCAATTGGCAAACCGCGTGCAAGACGACTAATTTTTACATTTCTATCTGCCAGTTGTTTTTGAATATAAAGCGCAGTGGATTCACCTTCTACATTTGCGCTGGTTGCTAAGATGATTTCCTCTACCTTGTCTTCGTCGACGCGCTGCAGCAGTTCAGTGATGTGTAGTTGTTCTGGACCTATGCCATCTATCGGTGATACAAGACCACCCAAAACATGGTAAGTGCCTTTGAACTGGCCAGTCTTTTCAAGCGCGATGATATCAAACGGCTCTGCAACAACTGCTACCAGTTTTTTATTGCGTGATGGATCAGTATACAGTGGAGACAGTTCATCGTCTGGTCCGATAAGCGCAAAAGTTTTTGGGCAATACTTTATACCTGCGTGCAGATTTTTCAGACTATCAGCCAGTCGCTGCGCGTTATGCGGGTCGTGGCGGACTAAATGATACGCATAACGCTCGGCTGTACGTGGACCGACACCTGGTAGCGTACCAAGCGCATCAATCAGTTCCATCAAAGCAGGCGGTAACAATTGCATTACTGTGTAGATCTATAGTCCTAGGCTGCCTAATGCGCCCATCATTGGCTGCATTTTTTCGGCAGCTACTTTTTGACTCTGCTGAATCGCTTCCTTGACAGCTTCTTCAATCCATTTCTCTAGTTGTCTGATATCGTCAAGGTCTACGTAATCTGGATCGATGTGTACTCGCTTTATCTTTTGCTCGCCATTGATTTCAATACGGACTGCACCGTTACCTTTTTCAACTTCAATGGTCATTTTCTGCAGTTCTTTCTGAATCTTTTTTACCTGCATGAGCATTTTTGCTTGATCAAATCTTCCCATAACATCCTTTCCTTACAACTTCTTATTGTATCAGATCAGCAGAGGTGTGTGCGAATTCTCTTTTCGTGTCGGTATTGTTTGGCCAGGCAATGAAGTATGCGCGCAAATTATATGCACAACTGATTGATACAGCAATTGTAATGATCAAAATACCTATCGATTTTGCAAACGGATTTTTAGGAAACACTGTGAGCCACTGTCCGAGCAATAGGCTAATGCCGCCGGCAACCAAAATGTAAATCATAGGCAGCAAAATAGCGATTGATACTGGTCCTTGTATAGCAATCAATACTGCTCCAATACCGACACATGCTGCTAGCAATTTAGCGCGAGCTAAGGATCGGAATTTGAAGTAATAGTATATACCTAGCATTGATGCAATAGCTACAAAGGCGTCTACGATTGGCGCAGTTCCTACATGAGTAAGTGGATTACTGCTTGCCCACATAAATAAATTGACAGGTATGAGTAGTAGGTTTTTGACAATCTGGATCACACTTGGCCAATGTTCCGGTAGTCCAAGTAACGACATGATAAGTTTAGGGTCTTTGGTAATTCCGTACAGTAGCGGGATGACGATGAGTCCGGCTATGAGTACATAGAGTGTAATTCTATAAGATAATGCAAGGCGCCGCTTAATAAGCCGTAAGTCGCGATGACGTATGATGAGACCCAATAAAATAAACCAAACAATACCCGGAGTGTAAATAGTTACAGCTACGGCAAATATGGCGGTTAGATAACTGAATTTACTGTGCTCTGCAGTAGCAATCCAGTAGCTTGCAACAGCGAGCAGCAAAATGCTAAACGGTAGCAAAATGTCTGGCGCACCAAGTCGAGCTATATGCAAAAACCATGCTGAACATGCGAACAAAACAGTAGTTAAAAATGCAGTACGAGGCGCATGCCAGTGCCGCACGCCAATATAAAATAAGCCAATAGTTAGAATACCAAAAATTGCGGCTGAAATACGTCCGGCAAGCAACGGTTCGTTGATAATTTTATTAACAACTAGTGCTACTACTCGATACGGCGCATTTATGGGGCTATCAATGATAGCTGCGACGCTATTGGCTTTTGCACTTTGGATTTCAATAACACTGTATCCTGGAAGCAGTGTCTCTATATTTGATATTAGGAGTAAAGCAAGTGCTGCGCCAACAATAACAGCTGTACTTGTAAACTGCCACAACTTACTTACCGAAAACCAAGCCCCAATTTTTTTCTTCATTGTTGGTGATAATTATATCACTTTATTCTGCGAATGGTTCAGTGTGGTGTTTGTCTATTGAGCGGATTAATTGCTTGTCTCTGTTGAAATATAGCTCAACGTTATCAACAGGGCCGTTTCGGTGTTTTTTAATAAGCACGTCCATAATGTTTTGACGGTCTGTTTCTGGATTATAGTAATCTTCGCGGTACAAAAATGCCACAATATCAGCATCTTGCTCGATAGATCCTGATTCACGAAGGTCAGCCAGTTGCGGGATCTGAGGGCTTCGGTTTTCAACACTACGACTTAGCTGACTGAGCGCAATAAGCGGTACGTTTAGCTCACGGGCCATACCCTTAAGGCCGCGGGAAATTTCAGATATTTCCTGCACTCGGTTTGCTTGGCTGCTGGCGCTGCTCCCGGCACTCATAAGCTGTAAGTAGTCTACAATTACCAATCCAAGTTTGCGCTGGTGTGCTTCGCGTCGTGCTTTGGTGCGCATATCGCTCACTGTGATACCTGGTGTGTCATCTATGTAAATTGGCGCCTCGCTTAATACACCCATAGCATGGCTGAGCTTTTCAAAGTCAGAATCGGTCAAGTTTCCGGTTCGCAGCGCCCATGCATCAACTCCCGATTCCATAGCGAGCAAACGATCGACCAGCTGTTCTTTGCTCATTTCCAAGCTAAAGATCAATACTGGCTCCTTGGCATGTACTGCTACGTTGTGTGCAAGGTTTAGAACAAAGGCAGTTTTACCCATTGCAGGGCGTGCAGCTAAAATGATTAAATCGGATCGCTGTAAGCCGGCAAGTAAATTGTCTAGATCTCTATAACCGGTAGGAATACCACGAATCTTTTTCTTGTCTTTATGGAGATCATCTAAGCGCTCAAAGCTTTCAGACAAGATAGATTCAATACTGACCAGCGATTGTTTTACGTGTTTTTCGCTGACTTGAAACAAACGAGTCTCGGCATCTTCAATAAGTTCTTTGAGACTTTTACTTTCATCGTGACCAAGATCTACTATGTCTTGTGATACCTTAATAAGGCGACGTCGCAATGCCTTTTGAGCAACGATTTCCGCATACTGCTCAACATGTGCCGCAGTCGGTACAAAATTAGTGAGCTCAGTAAGGTAAGCTGGCCCGCCAATGAGATCAAGCACGCCGGTACTCTTGAGCTGATCTGCAAGTGTAAGTACGTCTATCGGCTCCCTGCGTTCATAGATGCGTGTCAACGCTTCATAGATATGCTTATGACGCGGGTCATAAAAATCATCAGCTGTGACGGTATCAGCAATTTTTACAATTGCATCACTGTCAATCAGTATAGCGCCGAGCAAACTCGCTTCGGCTTCGATGTTGTGTGGAGCGTCTTGCTTCTTATTGTCTGAACTCATAGGCTTACTTATGATTCTAGCAGTTCTGCGCCGCCAAAAATATTGCTAATGGTTCCAAGTGGGTTGGAAACGGCTGAGTCAGCTGCTTCGTTAGTGTTTGTGGTGGTTGATTGGTTTTGCGGCTGTCCAACTTCACAAACGATCCTTGGGTGTATCCCGCAGATTTTATACACGGCTTCAGATAGTATGTTTCGATTCTTGGTGTCATCAAGGCGTTTTTGATGAAACGCAAACTTTACGTATAGCGTTATGGTGTGATTGTTGAATTCCGGTGTAGCCATACGAAGTACACCATATAAGGTATTGTAATGCTGCTTTATATCATTTAGTACATCAGTCCAGATAGCAGGATCAATGCGTTCTGTCTCATTGGCATTTGTTACCCGTGAATCAGATTCTGTAGTGGTTGCTTTATCTGAAGAATCTTTTTCTTTTGCAGGCTTTTTAGTATCGTCACTTGTCTGTTTCTTTTTTGCAGGTTTCTTCGGTGTAGATGACGCCTGACTATCAGTACCTGGCGAAGGGGATTTCGGTGCTTGTGAGATTGCTGCAGGTGGTGTTTGACTATTGTGCTGCAACGTGTTGTTTTGAGTATTGCTAAAAACTACCTCTAAAAGTGCGATTTCCAGCAGCGCATATGGATCTGCAGAGACAGGCACCTCTATGAGCTTTTCCAGCAGTTTCATTGTGGCTTGAGGATTGGCTGTTTTGCCTTCAAGTAGGTTTGTTCTTATAACAGCTGCAAGCTGCTTAGCGAGTGCAGGAGCAGTAACACCCTGACTTCGTATAGTCTGTAGTTGAGCGGTTAACTGTTTGGTGTCCTGTGTCTCAAGGGCGCTAATGATGCTTTGTACAAGCTCATCTGGCGCAATACCCAGCATAGCCTGTACATCTGCGAGTGTAATTTCTGAGGCACTACTGTTACTAACTTGATCAAGTAGGCTTATGCTATCACGGAATGAGCCGTCTCCATGTTTGGCGATTACCGCCAATGCTTCGTCGGTAATCTTTATTTTTTCCTGTTTTGCAATAGACTTCAGATGAGCAATGACTTTATCATGAGCAATTGGTTTAAATGCAAAGTGTTGTGTCCGGCTGATAATTGTTTCTGGCAATTTATGCACTTCAGTGGTTGCTAAAATAAACACCACATGTGCAGGTGGTTCTTCCAGTGTCTTCAAGAGTGCATTAAATGCCTCGCGTGTCAGCATGTGGACTTCATCAATAATGTAGACCTTGTATTTGGCTGATGATGGAGCAACATGTATTTTTTCGCGCAAATCGCGCACTTCGTCTATGCGTCTATTGGATGCTGCGTCAATCTCAATAATGTCCAGGTGTGTAATGGATTCATCGTACGGCAAGTTATTAACTTCATGGGCTAAAATGCGCGCGATACTAGTCTTACCAATGCCGCGCGGCCCCGTAAAGAGATACGCGTGGCTTATACGATTCGTTTTAAGCGCCTGGTCAAGTGCCGCAGTAATATGGTCCTGTCCAACAATTTCTGACAGTTTTTTAGAACGATACTTCCGATATAATGCCTGTCTCTGTCTCATTTACTTTCATTATACGCCACACGCCTAAGGGAATGCGTTGTGTTTATCTAAACATATAGAAGCACTACAAACAAAAATGCAGCGGTGTAGAACCACTGCATTTCACTGATCTCTAGTAAGCTTACAGTGCTGCTTCTAGCGCAGCCCACTCGGCATTTTTTTCATCTTCAGGGATGTTGACACTTACCTGATCACCAGGCTTTGCTTTGAAGTATGTCACACTTGCCAATAGCACACGATATTTCTTGCCGCTTACATCTACGTAATAGTGGCCGTTTTCAAGTGACAACGTACCAACTACTTGCTTACGCGCTACCGGTCCAATTTGCTTATACATGAATGAACCGTCTTCAGCAATGGTCAGCTTTAGAATATCACCTTGTACAAGTTTAGACTTGCTGGCGTAGTTTGCTGGTACTGGATAGGTTTTTCCATCAGAACCTACCATATTCTGACCATCAAATACGCCTTCAATGATCTTCCCGATATTTTCAGGTTGAACTGGTGCAGTTACTTTCTCGTCATCTCCGAGTAAGCTCACTAAAAGCTCATTAGCAGCTGCTAAGTTCGTTTCGGCTTCTTGAATCAAAGCACGGAGTCTTTTAATTTGTTTTTCTGGTACATCTGGCATATTATTTTGTCTCTCTCACACACTTGCAAAGTGTTTGTTTTATACACTTATACCTAAATCTAACATGCATGGGTATGTCAAGTCAAAGAATCAATAAAAACTGTGGAAAACTAAAAACCGCCCCAGATGATTCCAGGGCGGTTTTTCTGAAGAATTCGCTTACACAATTAAGCAAGTTCAACAGTAGCGCCAGCTTCTTCCAAAGCTTTCTTGGCGTTTTCAGCATCTTCCTTAGATGCCTTCTCAAGTACTGTCTTTGGAGCACCGTCAACGATGGCCTTTGCTTCACCAAGGCCAAGACCAGTGATTTCCTTAACAGCCTTGATAACTGCAACCTTCTGAGCGCCAGCGTCTTTAAGCACAACGTCGTATTCGCTCTTCTCATCAGCGCCACCGCCAGCTGCTTCACCGCCGCCAGCTGCTGGACCAGCTACTGCTACTGCAGCTGCTGCAGGCTCAATACCATACTCATCCTTAAGGATGTTCTTGAGTTCGTTTACTTCCAAAACAGTAAGCTTAGTAAGCTCTTCTGCTAATTTCTTAAGATCAGCCATATGTAACTCCTTTTTCTCTCATTAAGCTGCTTTTGCTTCAACACCATCCAACAGTCCATGCAAGTTGCCTGAAAGCCCACTCATGACATCGTTGACTGGTGAAGTCAATGTAGCCACTACCTGAGCGATCAGCTCGTTCTTGCTTGGAAGCTTTGCGAGTGCCTTTACTTCGTCAGCGCTTAGGAATTTTCCATCAGCACTGAATGCACCCACAAATTCAATGTTTGGATGGCTTTTTGCAAATGTATCCAAACTTTGAGCAGGTGCCACTTCGTCTTCGCTGTTAAATGCGTAGAGAAGCATGCCTTCAAGCTTGGATGTATCTACGTCTTTGAACGTATCATTTGCCTGTAGGGCCTTGATAACCAAGCGGTTTTTAACAACCTTTACTTTGGTGCCACTCTCTCGCGCTTGGCGTCGTAGGTCCTGCATGGCTTTCACTGTAGTGCCTTCATATTTGGCTACCACAGTCATCTTAGAAGTGCTCAGTAGGTCTGAGATTTCAGCGACTACTTCGCTCTTCCGCTGTTTTGATAATGCCATAGTGTAATCCTTTGTTTATAAAATCCTCGACCTAGATTTTTAAAGAACTAAAAAAGTCTTTGGTATACCAAAGACTTTAAGAGATCATGCTCAAAAACAAAAACTATTTTTTCGCTAACCTCGGTAGCAAATTAAGTAACTACACAGTATAGTTACAGCTACTGTCTTTGGTAACAGATCAGATTATAGCTAAATGACACAAGCATGTCAAGTAGTAGCAACTGCTTGCTGAGTAGCTAAACGAGCAAGTTGTTGACGCGCTTTACGTGCCTTAGCTTCGATGATACCTGGGTGCTTTGCTATATCTATCGTCTCTTCGTAAATTGCTATAGCATCTTTCAATAATTCAGGTACTTGCCTCATGTTTCCTAATCTTCGGTATAGGTCAGCTTGCCATATCTTAAAACGAGGATCTTTGCTAATGGCAAAATTTTCCATAGACTCATCTACTACACGTTTTGCGATACCAACACAACCAACCATACCCAATTCACGAACTAACCAGGTAATGTCTTCAGGAGCATTACGTACATCAAGCTCAGGATAGAATCCATGTAATCGTTTAAACGCTTGATAAGCTTCAGCTCGTTTTCCTTCACGCAAGGCAAGGTACATTGCTTTATGAGCTTCTAGGGCGTTTCTTCCGACTTGCGGCTCAAATACGCTCATAAATAGTACATCTTGTCCACGTTTCTTAATAGTATATTCGTTAATATCTTTTGCTATTTGAGAATATTTCGAAGAATACAACCATGGATTTTTCTCTATAAGTTCTATAAATGATTTCTTATATTTTGATTGTTTTGCGAAGGTGTAGCTGTAGAATCTTACCGCCCCTCGTCCATACGTTTGAATCCCCTCTTCAATTTTTCTTGGCGCATCCTTTTCTACTGCATTTTTTAGCGGACCATTAAATTTAGGACTCAATGCATCAAAAACCCACAACTCAGATGATGATTTAGAAGGAGCAACAATAGTCAGTGCATGACCATTTACAAATGCTACATAGTGACGAATATTTGCCCGTTCGAAACACTCTGAAAGCAAGACAGTATATCCATAACAATCAGATGTTTGCCCGTCTGCAAGATTATCTGGGGTGAGCAATTTGTTATCTCGCTCTCTTGGTCTAAATGAAAGGGTGCGATGAACAACATGAGTGATTGATTCAGCGGCCTGAACTACCCGCTGCTCGTATTCTGGAGTGTCTGCAAAATTATCCAGTTCCTGCCTCAATGCATCTAACTGTAGACAGTCTTCAAGGCGAACTGGTGGCAAGCCTTTTGCGCGTTCTGGGTGTGGTGTGTAGAGTTTTTCTACATACATAGCTGTTCATCCCTGATCTGTATTGCTGAATTACGCGATTTATCTGTTGTGATGTATCAGATTAGATATGGTTATGTTGAGTGCTTTTCTAATCGCCCATGTATGGCTGTTTGTCTAGTTGTACTTCTATCTCCTCCTGACTCAATATTCTTCCTACAAATATCCCTACTGTTTCTTCAGACGACGTATGTTCGTGTGTATCTATATTATCTCCTTCGGGGTGTTGCAGTGTTTCTTGATGATCTGCTGTGTGCTTGTACATGATCTCCTCCTGATTCTTACATTAAAAAACAGGCTTCGGTTGAAGCCTGTGGGTTCTAGGGCTTGTGTTCAAATTTTATTCGGCTTCAACCATAGCAAAACACAGCCCTACTCCGTGGACGAGAATCTTGGCTGTATTGTTGCACATGACTGAAACCATGTATAACATATAACTATATTTATTTGTAAATGTCAACAATTTTATGCAGAAAATTGACAAACGCTACCATAAGTTGTATAATGTGTATAATAAGAAAGTGTACTTTCGTTTACAAAAAAGTACGATGACAACCTTACATATAGGGTGAGCGGCAGAAATAGCGCTATATGTAGCGTGGTTTGTAGTAATGGGTTAGTTTTGATTGGCTTGTTGTTTTTCGAGCTGCGCAAGCTTGAATTGGCTATAGCGTTCAGCAGCCAAACGGGTTAACTCTGGGTCCTCGTCTTGATTTACAAATGTCATGCCTTCGGCAATGAGCGGATGTACAGTTGCGATTGTTTCGTACATATGCTGGGCAAGCTTGCGATAGCCTGGGTGACCTTGTGGTGCGGTACGCAATTCACAGAAGTGATATGCTTCGCGGGCATTCATGGTCACCTTCCAGCGCATCTTGTGACCAAGCAGCGTTGCATATTGAGCTTCTGTTTCGTAACCAGCCTTTTGCAGTTCACTGTAAAGCGCAAGACTGATATCAAAGCATCGTTCAAATAGTTCGCTGAGCCCTGCTTCTTCTACGAGTTGCGGAATATCATAGCCGTATCTTGGAGTAAGTGTCTGCCAGCCCAGATCATCAACCATGCGGTGACGCTGCAGGTCGCGGAAAATGCCGTAGTCGCAGAATAGATCAAAACTGTAATGTATCTTTTCAAAGGCACGACCAGGACGGTGACGGCGATTGAGTCGCTCACCGATGTAGGTATTAAGTACTGAAACTTTTTTATCATACGGCCAGGTTGCGACTTTCGCGCGTATTTCTTCAAGCGACAAATTGCTGTGTTCGTATAGTATATCGGCAACGATATCCAGTTCATTACGTGGCCATACGTCGGTGAGTATAACTGGTTCTGGTGCGTCTGTGTGCTGCACTGGGAGCAAATCTTGGGCGAGTTCACGAACAGCACTGCGAGTATTTGCACGGTATGCAATTGTTGCGCCGCCTCGTTCTGGCTTGTCAGCGCGCTCTAAGAAAACAGGAATGGTTTTGCGTGCCTCTTGTAGAATCTGCTGTCCAACTTCCCGAGCTTCCAGTAGTTCATCTGATAAAAGATGCATAATGAGGCTCTCAAGTGCTTGACCAGACGCAAAAATACCTACTGTAGACTGAGTAGCTACCGGCAACACTGGTCGTGCTGCGTCACAAGCCTGGGCGCGTGTTGCACTGCGCCACGCAGCATCTCGTTCTTTTTCTGGCACAGTTGAGTTCTTTTGTACGTATTCGGTAAGCCGATGGACCATTTCAGAGTATAGTTTGAAAATGGTATCCATGGCCGATTCATATGCTGCCTTGGTTTTTTTATCTAGGTTACTCGGAGTAAAGTACTTATACTTGCCGTGCTTGTCTTTCTGGTCGAAGTAGATATAACGAGTTGATTGTTCTAGGTATGCTGCCAAGCGGCCCCACTCTAGTTTTTTGGTAAGTAGATTGCTCGCGTTTTCTACGACGATATGTTGCCCAACAAGCTGTTGGACAGAATCGTCACCATATGCGGTGATCACACGCTGAAGCAGCTGCTTGTCCTTTTCCATGGTATGCGCAAACTCATCTAAGATGGTGACTCGCATATCATCGCCACGTCGGCTGAGACGCGCCATAGCCGCAGCGATAGTAACAGGACTAAGCTTGCTGGTAAATGCATATACATTATTTTCGGTATTTGTGACAGCTTCGTCTAAAAAGTCGATCCCGGCTTTAGTGATCTCATAGCCAGTATTTGTTTTTTTAATGTATGGGTTTGGTGTGTCGGTGGTTGTATTGGTGGTTTTTGAGGCAGCTGCTTTCTTTCGTGACGGCTTTGGCAACATAGCGTATACTTTCTCCCATATTAATTTATGTACTTGTTCAATACTCATCAGTTTTCCGCTGCGAACGCAGTCAATACGCTCAAAATCATTTGGGAAAAGATCGCATAATACGTCATAAACTTCGACTGATTTTTTCAGATGATCTAAATCAGCTTCATGTAGGTCGCGCTTCCTATCGGTATAACTGCGTGTCTCTTTTTTGTCCACGAGCTGCTGGGCAATATCAGCGGGCACTCGAAGCACAAAGTTAATATCAGGACGAGGAATCTTAAGCTGCATGAATTCTAAGTTGTCTAGCCAAATAAAGTAACCACGCCGTTCTTCGGAGTGTGAAAATTTTGTGCCCTGATGCGCCATATTTGAGCCGGTAAAGCGATTAGCGAGTACAATTTTGCCTGCCTCAAGCGCGGCACGAATTTCAGGCGCAGCCTCATAACGATCTAATGCAAAAAAGAGGGACCCTGTGTATGGCCCCACCTCGTCTACGCCACCGTACTCTCCATTGAGATACCGCAGTATGAAGTGGCTGGAAGGTTTATCGTACTGCGGAAAATCGAAAGTTGCAACATCGTAGCCTTCGGCTTCAAGACGCTCCTTCAGAAGCTTGAACTGTGTTCCTTTGCCTGATCCGTCTGTGCCTTCGATGACGATAAATTTTCCTGGGTAATCTGCCATTATTTTGCCTTTAGTCCTTCGATTGGTTTTGGTAGTTCTCGCTTATCTTTATACGCTTTCGGAAGCATCATATCAGGCGTCCAGGTTCGAATAAGCTCATTAAGATCTGTGCCTGATTGGTACTTACCGCTAAAGCCACCGTCTCGTCCTTTACCATAATTGCCGGCTACTTCGCCAGTCTCGTGGAACACAATCTGGGCGATGCGTTCGCCAACTGGCAACAGTACCGTCTCGTGCTGGTTTAAGTTATAAACTTCCAGTGTTAGACGGTTGATATATCCTGGATCAATCCAGCCTGCGTCAAAACATACAGCAATACCATTGCGACCCCAGCTTGAGCGACTTTTTACTTCACATGCCCCTGGTGGTGTAATGCCGAAGAATTCATGGGTGTGTGCAAGTATACGTTCACCTGGACGCAGTGGAATGACAGGATGATCTTCCGGAATGCCCTCTGCGAGCTGGAGACCGTTTTTATCACACCATTCCTTATGTGGAATTGCTTCTCGAGGTTCGCCAAAATATCTAGCTACATCTTTTTCAGAGAAAGGATTATAAACAGTTTTATCGCCAGTACGTTCTGTACGATAATAGTAGTATCCGAGTGTCACATCTAGGCTCGCGTGACTGACGTGCTTTGGATTGAATGGCACGCACTTGATATGCCCCTTTTCGATTGCATCAAGAATTTGTAGATTACTGAATACTCCCATTGTTACCCTCTCGATTTACATATTATTGTACAGATTGCAAAAGCATTTCGCTAGTAAATATTAATTTTTACAATATAAAAAGCCGCACATGGGAACGGTGCGGTTTTTTATTGCGTGGGCAAATTTGAATTACATCTCCGAGGTTGCTACAGAGATAGCAGGACCCATAGTTGTGGTAAGTGTAATCGATTTCACGTAGCTGCCCTTTACGCTTGCAGGTTTATTGTTTTTGATACTTGCAAGGATTGCGCGGATATTTGCTTCAAGATCAGCAGTCTTAAAGCTTACTTTACCTGCGCCTACATGTACGATACCAGTGCTGTCTACACGGTATTCAACACGACCAGCCTTTGCCTGTTCAACAGCTTTCTCAAGGTCAGTTGTTACAGTACCGCTCTTTGGATTTGGCATAAGACCGCGTGGACCAAGTACACGAGCATATTTACCAAGCTTTGGCATGTTTGCTGGTGTAGCGATCAGGATATCGAAATTTAGGTTGCCTTTATCGAGTTCCTTGGTGATTTTTTCTATACCGGTAAGGTCTGCGCCTTTTACATTGTCGTCAGCAAATACTGCCACACGCACAGTTTTTCCTGTACCAGCTGGAAGCACTAGGTTGTCGCGAATGTTTTGATCAGCATGGCGAGGATCAACATTCAAGTTTACATGCAGCTCAACGGTTGCATCAAACTTTACACTGCTTGTTTTTTGAGCAAGCTCAATTGCCTCAGTCAAAGTGTATGTCTTGCCCTTTTCAATCAACTTTGCGCTTTCGCGATACTTTTTACCACGGCGTTCAAGACGTGAACGAGTAGGTTTTGCTACTTGCTTTGGCTTAGCTTCTTCCTTGCTCTCAGCTTGTTCTGCCTTGCGTTTTTCCTTCTCGGCTTTCGCCTCAGCCTCTCTAAGCGCCTTAGCACTGCGCTTGCCAGCCTTTGCTACGCCTTTTTTAGCTTCTTTTTCGGTTGTCTCTTGGACCTCTGTGTCTGGAGTTTGTTCTTGAACTTCTTTTACAGCTTCTTCTGCTTTCTTTGCTTTATCTTCTGCCATATTTTCTCCTTTCGTGGTGCAATCGGCTTCATGCCTCCCACAAATTTACTGTTTAATACATTAACCTTCGATTTCAACACCCATTGAACGGGCAGTGCCAGCTACCATCTTTTTTACTGCCTCAATATTGTCGGTGTTCATATCTTTTGCCTTCACTTCAGCAATCTTGGTGAGTTGTGCATCGGTAAGTTTTTTAGTGATTTTTTCGCTATTTGGCTTACCTGAACCTTTATCAATACCAAGTTCTGCACGGATAAGATCGTCAGTTGGTGGACCAACAACACGGAAATCCATCGAGCGATCATCATAAATCGTGATGTGCGCAGTTACTGTTTGCCCTTGCATATCCTTGGTAGCTTCGTTGAATGGATTAATAAAATCCATCATGTTTACGCCATACTGACCAAGGGTACTACCGACTGGTGGTGCTGCAGAAGCACGGCCAGCTGGAATTCTCATCTTTAAGTTTGCTTTTACAGCTTTTGCCATAGTTTTTTACTCCTTTGAATAATGAGACAAACCTTGCTTTTATCTAAGTTAGGAAGTAGATAAGCTATATTTTGTTGTGGTAAATGAAGCAGTGCCACATTGTGCGTAACTGCTGTATTTTACTACAAAACCAAGCAGTTGTCCAGATAAGACAACTTATACTTTCTTTACTTGTAGCGCATCGAGTTCGACTGGGGTTTCGCGGCCGAACATATTTACAAGTACTTTTAGTTTACCCTTCTGTACATCGATTTCTGAAATAGAACCATCAAATCCTTTGAAGGGACCGTCGATAATACTTACTACTTCACCTTCTGTGTAGTCGATCTTGTGCTTTGGCTCTTCGCGGCCCATACGCTTCATGATCTTTTCGATCTCTTCCTTGCTGATAGGTGTTGGTTCGGTGCCTGTTCCAACAAAACCTGTTACTGACGGCGTGTTGCGCACAATATACCAAGCATCTTCGCTCATTTTCATTTCTACGAGTACATAACCTTGGAAGATACGCTTTTCGACAACCTTGCGCTTGCCGTTCTTTACTTCAATCATTTTTTCTTTTGGCACAATAGCTTGAAAGATCTTATCTTTCATATCTAAACTTTCCGCACGCTGACGGATACTTTCGGCTACTTTTTCCTCGTAGCCGCTGTAGGTATGAATTGCATACCAAGCCCTGCTTGAATCATAACGTTTGCTCATTTGAGTATTACCTCTCTAAATCCTTTTTCTAATATATAATCAATGCCGGCGATAAAACAGCCGAACACGATACCAAACATCAGAACTGCGCCAGTCAGTCGCCAAGTAGTTGAAGCGTTTGGCCATACAACCAGACGTAACTCTCGAAAGGCGTTTGCAAAGTAGCTTAATAACGTTATCTTTGCAAGAAGCTTAAAGATAAACCTAATAGGGGTAAATACGCGACTTTTCCAAACCGCAACCGCTATACGACCGATAGGACTTCTCGCAATAAACAGCGCTACCGCTTTTATGACACGGAATATCAATACAAATGGCGCATTTATAATTTTTTTAATGCGGCTAGGCTTTTTTTCAGCAGCACTTTGCTGCGCGGTTTGCTCTCGCAGAGTCGGAGCGCTCTTTAGGCGCCTCTTTACTCTTTTGAGCGGTTTTTTTCCTTTTTCAGCGGACATGCGCTCGTTTCTCCTCCCAAATAAAATAGCCTACAGTAATCGTAGGCCTTCTGTGTCAATATATCGCATATCTTTAATGAAGTCAACCTGGTATGCAGCAGTCATTATTTAGTATAGTGTATGCATAATGCAGCTAATACTTGTCTTACTAACAGCAAGCATCGCGCTTGAAATTTTGGTGCATAGTGCGCTGCTTTGGAAACACACGATTACCAGATTGCTTTTAAGCGGTCTGGCTATGTGTCTGGCTACTTTTTGCTCAGGCGCACTTCTTGCATTGTCATTTTCGTGGGCAACCGTGCTACTTGCAGTTGTTTCAATGTATCGATTAATTAATGGTCTGCGGATCTTTGAAAATCGTATGAATTTACAATATATGGACCGTGTCACGCTGCGCTCATCCGTAGTTTTTGGGTGCATGCAGCTGCTGATATGCGCGGCCTGGTGGGTGACGAGCAGCGGTTATATATCTATGAATACCTGGGGTTTAATCGCAATAATTTTACAGCTTGGCGCTGGGACATTGCTGCTTTCAAGTGTTATACGTACGTTTCGGCGTACTAAGTTAACTCGACAAGAGTTAGCACTTACTACTAACGAAGCGCCAACAGTTACCGTGGCTATTCCGGCACGTAACGAAACCGATGATTTGTATGAATGTTTACAGTCTCTACTTTCAAATGAATATCCTAAGCTTGAAGTACTCGTGCTCGATGACTGTTCTCAGCTTAAGCGTACTCCTGAAATTATTCGTGATTTTGCACATAAAGGTGTACGGTTTGTAAAAGGTGATTTGCCGAAGGAAAATTGGCTGGCAAAAAATCAAGCATACGACAAGCTTCTTCGAGAAGCAAACGGTGAAATTATGCTGTTTTGCGGTGTTGATATGCGATTCCGTCCAGACACAATTCGACAGATTGTCGTAACGATGCTTGCTCGTAAAAAACGAATGCTTTGTGTGCTGCCTTTGCGCCACAATTCAGATAAGCCGCAACTTTCGCTTATCCAGGCGTCACGGTATTTTTGGGAACTTGCACCGCCACGAAGATTCTTTAATCGTCCACCGGTGTTGAGCAGCTGCTGGGCAATATATCGGAAAGATATGTTAAAACGAGGCGGTTTTGCTGCAGTTGCCCGAAGTATCATGCCTGAAGCTTATTTTGCAAAACAAATGATACAAACTGATAAATACAGCTTCATGCGCGCTAACGCAGATTTACCTGTGTATTCTGCGAAGAGCTTGGAGCGTCAGCGAGACACCGCAGTTCGGGTACGTTATCCGCAGCTGCGCAAGCGTCCTGAAACAGTGTTGTTTGTAAGCTTTATTGGGGTTGTTTGTTTTGTGCTGCCGTACGCATTTGCAGTTCTGTCGCTTGCAGGGCTACTGCCTTTGTACTATTTATTCATTACAGTTGTCGCAATAAGTTTATTGACAGCTGCGTATTGTGTAGTTGCTATCGGCACTAAGGTAAACAGCTGGTATATTGCGCCATTTTACTTTTTACCGGTTATTTTGATTGATATTGCTTTAATTCACTACTCGTTATACAAGTATGAATTCTCTGAAGTTATTTGGAAAGGACGCAATATTTGCATACCTGTTATGCATGTTATTCCTAGCTTGCCTAAGGTGTAGATTCTTCCATGTTCGGAAATATGACTGTGAAGGTTGAGCCTTCGTTTAGCTCACTTTCAACATGCAGGTCTGCCTTGAGGATCTTTATAAGCTTCATAGTGACATACAGACCGAGGCCAGTACCAGTGTTTTTTCGAGTACGGTAATCTTCGGAGCGGAAAAATTTATCAAAAATACGCTTTTGATCCTTTTTGCTTATGCCAATTCCGGTATCATGTACACTGACTGAGATGCCATTTTCGGCTGGTTTTGCTTCGATAGTGACCGTACCTTCGTCAGTATACTTGATAGCGTTGGTAACAAAATTCTGTAAGATCTCTCTGATATATAACTCACTTGAATGGAGGGTTTCAATGCGTGGATCTACGTGCAGCTCTAGTTTAAGATTTTTAGCATCAGCTGCGGGTTTGTAACTAGTAATAAGCCCTTCAAGCAAGCGATGCATATTGATCGTCTCTAGCTCAAGTGCAAGTTTGCCGCGTTCAGCACGTGAAAGCGTTGACAGATCATTAATCAAAGTAGCTAAAAATACGATTTGATCATGTGCAGCTTCAAGTGCTTTCATTAAAATCTCTGGTTTTGCGCCTTTCTGCACGATATACATTGCATTGCCGATACTACCTTCAGCAATTGTCACTGGTGTACGCAACTCGTGACTTACCACACTAATAAATTCACTGCGCTGTTCTTCGAGCGACTTTTCGTGCGTAATATCACGAAGCAGCAATACATATCCGCTAATACCGTCCTTACCATAGCCAGTATGAACCGGCGCAATACTGAGATAAATTGCACTATGACTGCCATCATCATACACCAAGCTAAAGTCTCGTGTTTCAAAATTAGTAGAGAGATTATGTATGATTTCGCTAAGAATAACCGGGTGCTTCCCCTCATCGATTGGCTTTAATACGCTATCGATGCTTTTACCGTCAATACTACCGTTTACATCTAAAATATTCAGTGCAGCGCCATTATAAAGTGTGACCTTTAGATTGTGGTCTATGGCAATCACACCGTCGTTCATACTATTGATAAGACTTTCGAGCCTTTCACGCTCTAATAAGGCTTTTTGTATCTCTTCAGTATTTTCATTAACCATGAGCATTATTATGCCATAGATTGAGCAGGAATGGTGGGTTGAAACATGCGAAGCCGCTTTCGCAATACGCGTGCATTAGGCAAATGGGCTTCAAACTCTTCCCAAAATTCCGGCCCATGATGCAACACACGAGTATGCGCTAGCTCGTGCAGTATTACATAATCAATAAGTTCAATCGGAAGCTCCATTAAAAATATATTAAGCACAATAGCTTTATCCTGATTACAGCTGCCCCATCGCCCCTTCATCTGCTTCACCGTTACTGAGCTGTATTCATAACCTTCGCGATAAGCAATATCTTTAAGGCGCTTTGGCAAAAAATGACGTGCCTGCAGTTTAAGTGCGCGTATTGATGCTCGTCTTGCCGCATTCTGCACTAAAGCATCGGTAGATGTAGTCGCATGTCTCACAATGACTTCGTGAGAGGTTATACGGGCTTTTGGCATTAAAGCTGTCTCATCTAACTGAAATCGCAACGTATGTAACCGTCCAATATTCATCCCATCAGTCAAATGTACTTTTCGCCTGTTTTTTTCAGCTAGTACCCAGTCACGATGCTTTTTTACATATTCAACAGCTACAAGGTATGGCACAAAATAAGGCAGCGAAACAGTAACTTTGCCCTCTATATCAACTCTCAACCGAATATTTCGACTCCCGCGTCTCTTTTGCATGTGCACTTTACCCACTTGCGGGACATCGATGATTTTTATTGCCATAAACTGCTATCGAATAGTTATATTGCGTCTACTCATGTCAACTCGGCCAGCATTTGGGTTCGGAATGAGATTCACAAGTCCCGGCTTGGTTACTTTGTTGATAGTTTGGTCGCTTGAAAGAATACCTTTTTGATAAAAATGACGCAACAATGTATTAAATTGCGTATTAAATATATGCTTACCGCTCGTTACAATATAGTCCTCGGCTGCTTGTGGGTTCTGCATCCCACCTGCAATGCGCTGGAATGTAGTGTAATCCGGCTGCAAGGCATAGCGGTCATCAGCTTTACGTCGATCACGCTTCATCACACGTGCTAAAGCGCTTTCAGCATCGATTTGCTGCCAAATGAGCACAGGTTCCGCTCCTGCGCGTCTTGCCATGTCCCGAAGCATGCGACGCTGTGCCAGCCTGATAGCGCCCATATCATAAATAACGCTCACGCCAGCATGCAAGAATTCTTCAACCATGTAATTAACTATCTGTAGCACAACCGTATTTTCTTGCTTATCGTAGCGAGGTTCTTCAAACAGTTCATACCGTATACGGTCTGCTTGCACATGCGCTGCCTTTACTTGCTCAGCAAGCTGTCGTGAGAAGTATGTTTTACCAGAACCTGGAAACCCATAAAAAAGTAGTAGAAACGGTTTAGCCGGAGTAATTTTTGACATATAACTATATTGTATAACAGATTTTATCCATCACGAAAAGCAATACCCGTGACATTTCATATGATTTACAGTAAAATTACACTGTTAATACTCTAGGGGAGTAGCTCAGTTGGTAGAGCACCGGTCTCCAAAACCGGGTGTCGCAGGT
>ERZ777003.848-NODE-848-length-54296-cov-62.317066_pt1 | contig 54296 bp, 45 predicted proteins | sample MGYA00374956_ERZ777003 | MGnify/ENA primary metagenome ERZ777003 (study PRJEB29302, sample SAMN06268252) | bioreactor metagenome | isolation source: Joint BioEnergy Institute, California, USA | place: USA:Joint BioEnergy Institute, California, USA | collected...
CGGCCTCGCGCCGTTCCAGATCCTCGCCGCCGAGGGCCGGGTGCTCGCCGTCGAGAAACCGCGCTCCTGGCACCTGGAGACGCTGGCGCGGCTCGCCACCGGCGACGGGCTGATCGTCCCGACCCGGCACGTGTACGTCACCCTCGCCGACGAGGCGTCCCGCCGGGCCGCGGCCGACTGGTGGGAGGAGCTCACCGCGGCGGGCGGCGAGGGCATGGTGGTCAAGCCGCTCACCCCGCCGGCCGGGCGCGTGCAGCCGGGCGTGAAGGTGCGCGGACGCGAGTATCTGCGCATCATCTACGGTCCCGATTACACCGAGCCAGAGCAGATGCGAGAATTGCGGCATCGTGCCCTGGGTAAGAAGCGGTCCATGGCGTTGCGGGAGTACGCGCTCGGGCTGGAGGCGCTCACCCGGCTGGTGGAGGGTGAGCCGCTGTGGCGGGTCCACGAGCCCGTCTTCGCGGTGCTGGCGCTGGAGTCCGAACCGGTCGACCCCCGCCTGTGAGGCGTTCCCGGCGGCAGGGCGGCCCCGCCCCGCGCGGGAGCGGCGGCGGGAGTCACGGACCCGAGCGGAGGCCACGCGGCCACGCGGGCCGGTCGGCGCCCGAGCCCGGGCAGGCGGAGAGTAGCGGGAACCCGGGATGGCGCGTGGGCGCGTGTGGCGGATGCTGGACCTCTTCGGCCGCGGCGGCCGGCCGGTGCGGGTGCACCTGCGCCACGAGTGGCGGGACATCGAGGTCATCGGCCGGGTGCACGTGCAGGAGTGCCCGATCTGCCGCCGCACGCGGATCCGCATCCGATGATCCGGGCCACGGTACGGCCCGCCCTGAGCCGCGGGCGTGCTCCGGCCGGTCCGAGGTGAGCCTTGGCGCCGCCGCCCGGCCACGTGGCGCCGCCGCTGCCGATGGCGGCGCCGGTGGGGTGCGCGGGCGAAGGTACGGCGCCGCCGCCGGTGCGGTGAGGGGTGGGGGAGCCGGGGACACGTGCGCCCCGGCCCGTACCCGCCGGCGGTCCGGCCCTCGGGCAGGAGGTGGCCGGGCGCCGAGGCCCGGCCTGGGCCGTTACCCGTGGTGGTGACGGTGGTGGTGCCGGTGGTGGACGATGGCGGCCACGCCGGCCACGATCATGAAGATCACCCAGATCTTCAGCGCGGCGATCAGCGGCCAGGCCGTCCCGGCGACGAGCGAGACCACGCCGAGCGCGGCGAACAGGGCGAGGGGGAAGGGCACGTGGTGATGGTGCCGGTGCCGATGCCGGTGCGGGCGGTGCGCCCACGGCGGTCCCCAGGGCGCGTGGTGGCCTCCGTGCCGCCACGCCGGGTGCCGGCCGGTGGCCCAGGCCCGCGCGCAGGCGTCCTGCCAGGCCCGCCGGGAGTCGTCCCACGCCCGGTCCCAGGGCTCCGGCCGCGGCTCGGCGGTCGCCGGGCCGGCGCCGGGCCGCGCCGCGGACGGGTCCGGCAGGTCGGCGAGGAGCGCCCGCAGGTCCGCGTGGGTGCGGGCGGTGAGGGCCCGTTCGAGCCGCTCGTCGAACTCGTCCCGGTCGAGGCGGCCCTGCGCGTAGTGCTCGCGCAGCGCGGCCGCCACCTCGTCGCGCTCGGCGTCGCCGACGCGCAGCCCGTCGGGTGCGGGGGAGGCCGTGCCGTACCGGCCGGTGTGGGGCGCGTCCATCGGCCTCACTCCTCGTCGGGGTCGCCCTCGGCGAGGATCTGGTAGAGCCTGCGCCGGGTCTCGACCAGCGTCTGCCGCGCCTGGCGGATCTGCGCGTCGCTGCCGGTCTGCATGACCTGGAAGAGCGCCGCGGCGGTCTGCCGCCCGAGGTCGAGGATCTCCCAGGCGGAGTCGTCCACCTGCGGGGTCATCTCCTCCCACGGGGCGCGCAGCTCGTCGGCGTGCTCGGCGACGTAGGCGCGGCCGGCCTCGGTGAGGTGGAAGACCCGGCGCCCGTCGGTCTCCTCCGCGCGGACCAGGCCCTCGTCGGTGAGCTGCTGCAGCGCCGGGTAGACCGCGCCCGGGCTCGGCTTCCAGCCGCCCTGGCTGCGCTCGGCGATCTCCTGGATGATCTGGTAGCCGTTGCGCGGCTCCTCGGCGAGCAGCGCGAGGATCGCGGCGCGCACGTCGCCGCGCTTCGCCTTGCGCCCGCGGTTCCACCCCGGGCGGCCGCCGCCGAACGGGAAGCCCCGGGCCCACGGGCCGGCCCAGAAGCCCCAGTCGAAGCCGCGCGGGCCGTGATGCCGGTGCATGTGTTCCTTCCTCTCACTGTGGAAACCGCCGCACGCCTCGGCGAGCGCCTCGGCCAGGTGGCGGCGGAGCTTGTGCCGGAGGTCGCACGCCTCATCGGGCGCCTCGCTCAGGTACCGGCGGAGCTTGTGCCGGAGGTGTCCCGGTCCGTGCCAGGGACCGTGCCACGGGCCGCAGAAGGCGCCCATGGCGAAGGCGTGTGCCATCGCGATCTCCCTTGCGATCCAGTGTTCCGATCTAGCACAGATCACTCTCGATGCTTCGACGATATATCGTCGATATGCTCCTGGCAACGGCCCGTGAGAAGTGATTCAGATCACAAAAGGATTACGCGCGCATGGGGAACATCTAACGAGACCCTGCCGTTATAAAGGTCGAAGACGGACGGGATCGTCCTGCTCTGAGAGGGCTGGGGGGTGCTCTTGGAGCGGAGCGGTCCTGTCCGTCTTTTCGTGTGACGTTCTCGGCGCCGGCTCCCGGCGCCCCGCCGCCGTCCAGGCCGATCCCGCCGGCCTCCCACCGGCTCCGCCGACCGGGTGTCGCCGTCGTCCGCTATGCCGTACAGTCACCCAGGGTGATCTTGAAAGTGGTGATGTGCGGATGATGGGGCACTCGCATGCGCTGAGCGGCGCGCTCGTCTGGCTCGCGGCGGCACCGGGGCTCGCCGCGCTCGTCCCGGCGGCGGAGCACGCGACCGTCCCGGCGGAGCTGCTCGCGGGCGCGCTGGTGTGCGCCGGCGCGGCGATGCTGCCCGACCTCGACCACCCCAAGGCGACGATCGCCCAGACCTTCGGCCCGGTCACCTGGGTGCTGAGCCGGGCCGTCAACGGGATCGCGGGCGGGCACCGGCAGGCCACCCACTCGCTGCTGTTCTGCGCCGTCGCGGGCGTGGGCACGCACCTGCTCGCGCAGTGGCACACCGTCGCCCGCGACGTGGTCGTGGTGCTCATGATCGGTCTCGCGCTGCGCGCGCTCGCGGTGGGCGTGCCCCGCCGGACCCTCACCTCGGCGATGCTGAACGTGCTGCTCACCACCGCGCTGGCGGTGATCTTCCACTCCTTCGGCGTCGGGTACGGCTGGCTCGGCCTCGCCGTGGCGATCGGCAGCCTGGCGCACGTGGTCGGCGACTGCCTCACCGAGCGCGGCTGCCCGGTGCTCTGGCCGATCAAGAAGCGGTGGCTGCTGCCGTACAAGATCGGGTTCAAGACCGGCAGGTGGTTCGAGCAGCGGTTCCTCGCCCCGGCCCTGTCGGTGGGGATCGTGGTCCTGCTCTACCTGCGGCTCATGCCCGAAGTGACCGTCGGGTAACTTGATATCGAGATATACCGATCGATATCTTGATGTCGAGACACTAGCCGCGCATGGGTAGCGCGGGCGGCTGGGGGCACCCTCACCGACGGGGCCGCTGCGCGGTGCGGCAGGATTTGCGATGAGCGTGGGGCCCCCACGAATCGTCAGGGCCACAGAAAGGAACGAGGGAGGCGAATCTTCGTGTCCGCCAACAGCTTCGGCAGCCGCGACACGCTACGCGTCGGCGACGCGTCATATGAGATCTATCGGCTGGACGCCGTCGAGGGTTCGGCGCGCCTCCCGTACAGTCTCAAGATCCTTTTGGAGAACCTGCTCCGGACCGAGGACGGGGCGAACGTCACCGCCGACCACATCCGCGCCCTCGCCGGCTGGGATCCGGGCGCGACGCCGAGCGTGGAGATCCAGTTCACCCCGGCGCGTGTGATCATGCAGGACTTCACCGGGGTGCCGTGTGTGGTCGACCTCGCCACCATGCGCGAGGCCGTGCGCGACCTCGGCGGCGACCCGAACCGGGTCAACCCGCTCGCGCCCGCCGAGCTCGTCATCGACCACTCGGTGATCGTCGACTACTTCGGCTCCCCGGACGCGTTCCGGCGCAACGTCGAGCGCGAGTACGAGCGCAACCGGGAGCGCTACCAGTTCCTGCGCTGGGGCCAGAGCGCCTTCAGCGAGTTCAAGGTCGTGCCGCCGGGCACCGGCATCGTGCACCAGGTGAACATCGAGCACCTGGCCCGCGTGGTGATGACCCGCGACGGCAAGGCGTACCCCGACACCTGCGTGGGCACCGACTCGCACACCACGATGGAGAACGGCCTCGGCGTGCTCGGCTGGGGCGTCGGCGGCATCGAGGCCGAGGCCGCGATGCTCGGCCAGCCGATCTCCATGCTCATCCCGCGGGTGGTCGGCTTCAAGCTCACCGGTGAGCTGCCCGCCGGCGCCACCGCGACCGACCTCGTGCTCACCGTCACCCAGATGCTGCGCGAGCACGGCGTGGTCGGCAAGTTCGTGGAGTTCTTCGGCGAGGGCGTCACCTCGGTGCCGCTCGCGAACCGGGCCACGATCGGCAACATGAGCCCCGAGTTCGGCTCCACCTGCGCGATCTTCCCGATCGACGCCGAGACCATCAACTACCTGCGGCTCACCGGCCGCTCCGAGGAGCAGATCGCGCTCGTCGAGGCCTACGCCAAGGAGCAGGGCCTGTGGCACGACCCGTCCAACGAGCCGGTCTTCTCCGAGTACATCGAGCTCGACCTGTCCACCGTGGTGCCGTCGATCGCCGGGCCGAAGCGCCCGCAGGACCGCATCGCGCTCTCCGCGGCCAAGCGCACCTGGCGGCGTGACGTGAAGAACTACGTCTCCGACGCCGACGTGGACGAGGCGTCCAAGGAGAGCTTCCCGGCCTCCGACCCGCCGGCCTCGAACGCCGACGCGGACGGCTTCCGGCCGAGCAAGCCGGTCCCGGTCACGCTCGAGGACGGCACCTCCTTCGAGCTCGACCACGGCGCGGTGGTGATCGCCGCGATCACCTCCTGCACCAACACCTCCAACCCGTACGTGATGCTGGGCGCGGCGCTGCTCGCCCGGAACGCGGTGGACAAGGGCCTCACCCGCAAGCCGTGGGTGAAGACCTCGCTCGCCCCCGGCTCGCAGGTGGTCACCGGGTACTTCGAGCGCTCCGGGCTCATGCCGTACCTGGAGAAGCTCGGCTTCAACCTGGTCGGCTACGGCTGCACCACCTGCATCGGCAACTCCGGCCCGCTGCCGCAGCAGATCTCCGAGGCGATCCAGGCCAACGACCTCGCGGTGACCGCGGTGCTCTCCGGCAACCGGAACTTCGAGGGCCGGATCAACCCGGACGTGAAGATGAACTACCTCGCGTCGCCGCCGCTCGTGGTCGCGTACGCGCTCGCCGGCACGATGGACATCGACTTCGAGACCGAGCCGATCGGCACCGGCTCGGACGGCAAGCCGGTGTTCCTGCGCGACATCTGGCCGTCGCCGGCGGAGGTCGCCGAGGTGGTGAACGCCTCGATCGGCCAGGACATGTTCAAGGAGCGGTACGCCGACGTCTTCAAGGGCGACGAGAACTGGCGGTCGCTCCCGGTGCCGACCGGCAGCACGTTCGAGTGGGACCCGAACTCCACCTACGTGCGCAAGGCGCCGTACTTCGACGGCATGCCGGAGAAGCCGGAGCCGGTGCGCGACATCACCGGCGCCCGGGTGCTCGCCCTGCTCGGCGACTCGGTCACCACCGACCACATCTCGCCCGCGGGCGCGATCAAGCCCGACTCGCCGGCCGGTAAGTACCTGCGCGAGCAGGGGGTCGAGGTCAAGGACTTCAACTCGTACGGCTCGCGCCGCGGCAACCACGAGGTGATGATCCGCGGCACGTTCGCCAACATCCGGCTGCGCAACCAGCTCGCCCCCGGCACCGAGGGCGGCTACACCCGCGACTTCACCCAGGAGGGCGGCCCGGTCACCACGATCTACGAGGCCTCGGTCAACTACCAGGCCGCCGGGGTGCCGCTCGTGGTGCTCGCGGGCAAGGAGTACGGCTCCGGCTCCTCGCGTGACTGGGCGGCGAAGGGTACGGCGCTGCTCGGCGTGCGGGCGGTGATCGCCCAGTCGTTCGAGCGCATCCACCGCTCGAACCTCATCGGCATGGGCGTGCTGCCGCTGCAGTTCCCGGAGGGCGAGTCGGCCGCGTCGCTCGGGCTCACCGGTGAGGAGACCTTCGACATCCTCGGCATCGAGGAGCTCAACTCCGGCACCACCCCGTCGACGGTCACGGTCCGCGCCACCGCGCCCGACGGCCGCACCACCGAGTTCCAGGCCGTCGTCCGCATCGACACGCCGGGCGAGGCGGACTACTACCGCCACGGCGGCATCATGCAGTACGTGCTCCGCAACCTGCTGAACAAGAACTGAGCGGGATTTCCGGAAAACCGTCTGACAGTGGTCTGCCCGGCAAGTTGTCACCTTGCCGGGCAGGCCGCCCTTCTTCAGGCCTGGAGCAGATGGAAAAGAGCGGTCCGGAGCCGTTCCAAGGTCGTGTCGTCGACATATCCAAGCCTGTGCTTCAGGCGCCTGACGGAGATCGCGGGGAACTGCTCGGCCATCGCCCAGCTCGGCTCGACCAGGCAGGACGTCTCGTCGGAAATCTCGATATGCGTTGGCCGGCCGCTATTTGTTCCGGAGGGGCGCGGCCATCACGAGGCCGATGGGACGTCATCGAGCGCCGCTCCGCTGAGAATGACGCAAGGGCGGACGAATCCTTGCTCCCGCCCTACCGGTTCGCCGTGGCCTGCGAGCCAGATGTCACCCCGCTATTCGCGTCGCGGCCCTTCTGGGGGCTTGGGGGATCAGTTCGCAAAAATCCGCGAGTTCGAGGCCGTCGCCGGCGGGGGTGTCCAGGATCGCGGTCTCGGCCTGATACTCCTCCCAGGCTGCCGGGTCCGCCATCGTCCGCCGAACAGCGGCATGGAACTCCGCTACGAACCGCTTGTGCTCGTAGTCGGTGATGGCGCGTTCGATGACCGTCGTCATCGGTTCACCTGTCTCGTGCGCGAGTCGAGCGACTCTGTCGCGTAGCGCGACGCCGACGCGGATCGTTGGGCTCTTCGAAGCCCCGGACATACTCCCGAGGCTACGAGGAGGTCGACGCAGGAGGCCACACCGGCACGGTCACTCTCGCCATCTGATCGGTGACATGCGTGATTGCCGGGTGTCGCTCTCTCGCCTGATCGTCCGCACCACCGGCGCCCGAGTGAGACCGGTCCCGGCCGGCCCGTGATTGGGATGCCCCGCGGCCGACGTGCGGGCTAGCGTGCGGGCCCATGATCGATTCTCTCGCCGGTGCCGTCGGGCCCGTATCCGTGTCCTGGCCGGTCCTGCTGCTCCTCGCCGGGACGGCGGTGTTCACCGGGGCGGTGGTGCAGGGCGCGGTCGGGTTCGGGCCGGCGCTGGTGGCCGCGCCCGTGGTGATGCTGCTCGACCCCTCGGTGATGCCCGGCGCGGTGCAGGTCGTGGCGCTCGTGCTGCCGCTGTGCTCGCTCGCCGCCGAGTGGCGGCACGTGGACTGGCGCGGGGTCGGCTGGGCGCTGCTCGGCCGCGTGCCCGGGGCGCTCGTGGGCGTGTGGGTGGTGAAGGCGGCCTCGCCGGAGGCGCTCGCGGTGTTCGTCGGGCTGATGGTGCTCGTCGCCGTCGTGCTCACCGCCTGGAGGGGGACCGTGCCGCGCACGCCGCGCACCCTCGCGGTGGCGGGCGCGGTCTCGGGGGTGACCGGGACGGCGACCTCGATCGGCGAACCGCCGATCGCGCTCGTCTACCAGCACGCCACCGGCCCGCGGATCCGGGCCACGCTCGCCATGTACTTCGCCGTGGGCGCGGTCCTGTCGCTCGGCGCGCTCGCAGCCGGCGGGGAGCTGCCGCCGCGGGCGGTGCTCGCCGGGCTGCTGCTCGTGCCTTTCACGCTCGCCGGGTACGTGGCGGCCGGACCGCTGCGCCGGTACCTCGACCGCGGGCGCACCCGGCTCGCCGTACTGGTGACGGCGGCCCTCTCCGCGGCCCTGTCGATCTTCCGGGCGATGGGGTGAACGGCCAGGTAACGGCGGCGTTTCTGGATTGTTATCTCAGACAACAAATTAACCCGCCTCAGGGTCTGGCGTAACGGCCGCCGTCGGTTTACGTTGCCGCAAACAACATTCATCGCGACGGTGAAGCCCCGCGACCCGGTGCTCGCCGTACGGCCGTCCGGACGGCCGGCCCCGACACCTGACCAGACTCCAGCCACGCCCACGGGCGCGGCCCTCGGCAGAAAGGATCCGTGCTCCCATGCGTAAGAGGATCTTCACTCTGGCCGCCGGAGTGGCGGCGCTGTCCCTCGGCCTCACCGCCTGCGGCTCCGACTCCGGGACCACCACCGCGCAGGGCGGTGGCGGCGACGCGTCGGCCAAGCCGGGCAAGATCGGCGTCATCCTCCCCGACAGCAAGTCCTCGGCCCGGTGGGAGACCGCGGACCGCAAGTACCTCTCGGAGGCGTTCCAGGCGGCGGGCGTGGAGTTCGACATCCAGAACGCCCAGGGCGACAAGAACCAGTTCCAGACGATCGCCGACCAGATGATCACCAACGGCGCGACCGTGCTGATGATCGTCAACCTGGACAGCGGTACCGGTAAGGCGGTCCTGGACAAGGCGAAGTCGCAGGGTGTCGCCACGATCGACTACGACCGGCTCACCCTCGGCGGCAGCGCCGAGTACTACGTGAGCTTCGACAACACCAAGGTCGGCCAGCTCCAGGGCGAGGGTCTGGTCAAGTGCCTGACCGACATGAAGGCGGACAAGCCGATCATCGCCCGGCTGAACGGCTCGCCGACCGACAACAACGCGACGCTGTTCAAGGAGGGCTACGACGGCGTGCTCAAGCCGAAGTTCGACTCCGGCGAGTACGTCGAGGGCCCCGACCAGTGGGTGCCCGACTGGGACAACGCCCAGGCCGCCACGATCTTCGAGCAGATGCTCACCCAGCAGCCGAAGATCGGCGGCGTGCTCGCCGCGAACGACGGCCTCGGCAACGCCGTGATCACGATCCTGAAGAAGCAGAACCTCAACGGCAAGGTCCCGGTCACCGGCCAGGACGCCACCGTGCAGGGCCTGCAGAACATCCTCGCCGGCGACCAGTGCATGACCGTCTACAAGGCGATCAAGAAGGAGGCCGACGCGGCCGCCCGGCTCGCCATCGCGCTCGCCAAGGGCGAGAAGCCGGCCGTGAACCAGACGGTGCGCGACCCGGAGGGCAACCGGGACGTGCCCGCGGTGCTCGAGGAGCCGCAGGCGATCTTCTTCGACAACGTGAAGGACGTGGTGGCGGACGGCTTCGTCTCCAAGGAGGAGCTGTGCACCGAGGAGTTCGCCGCCAAGTGCAAGGAAGCCGGCATCGAGTGACCTGACGGCGTGCCGCCGTCCCCGCGCGGGACGGCGGCACGCCCCGGTCGCGGGAACGAGCGAGCCCTACGCCGCCGTCCGGCGGCGTGCGAGCACAGAGGGAGTGCAGTGTCCGAGACGACGTCCACGGACCTCGGCGTCACGCCGGCCGGGCGCGGTGCCCCAGGGTCCGGACCATCAGAGCAGCCCATCCTCGAACTGCGCGGAGTCAACAAGAGCTTCGGCCCCGTGCACGTGCTGCACGACGTGTCCTTCTCCGCCTACGCCGGGGAGGTGACCGCGCTCGTCGGCGACAACGGCGCCGGAAAGTCCACGCTGGTCAAGTGCATCGGCGGCATCCACCCCATCGACAGCGGCGAGTACCTGTTCGAGGGCAAGCCGGTGAACGTGCACTCCCCGCGGGACGCCGCCGCGCTCGGCATCGAGATCGTGTACCAGGACCTCGCGCTCTGCGACAACCTGGACATCGTTCAGAACATGTTCCTCGGCCGGGAGCGGAAGAACGGCCTCGTCCTCGACGAGGACACGATGGAGCGGATGGCGGCCGAGACCCTCAAGGGCCTGTCGGTCCGTACCGTCAAGTCGATCCGCCAGCCGGTCTCCAGCCTCTCCGGCGGCCAGCGGCAGACCGTCGCGATCGCCAAGGCCGTGCTGTGGAACAGCAAGGTCGTCATCCTCGACGAGCCGACCGCGGCGCTCGGCGTCGCCCAGACCGCCCAGGTCCTCGAGCTGGTACGGCGGCTCGCCGACCAGGGCCTCGCGGTCGTGCTGATCAGCCACAACATGAACGACGTGTTCGCCGTGTCCGACCGGATCGCGGCGCTCTACCTGGGCCGCATGGCGGCGCAGGTCAAGGCGTCCGACGTCACCCACGCCCAGGTGGTCGAGCTGATCACCGCCGGGCGCAGCGGTGACCTCGGGCTCACCAACGGCAACGGGGGCGCGGAAGGCAAGGAGGCGCCATGAGCACGACAGTGGCCCCGGAGCGCACCACCACGCAGACACCGACCCTGGGCCAGGGGGTGCGCGGCTACCTGGAACGGGTGCGCGGCGGCGAGATGGGCGCGCTGCCCGCCGTGCTCGGCCTCATCGTGCTGTGCACCGTGTTCACCATCCTGCGGCCGGCGTTCCTCACGCCGATCAACATCGCGAACCTGTTCACCCAGGGCGCCCAGATCACCGTGATCGCGATGGGCCTCGTGTTCGTGCTGCTGCTCGGCGAGATCGACCTGTCCGCCGGGTTCGCCAGCGGGGTCTGCGCCGCGGTGCTCGCGGTCACCCTCACCGTGCACGGCCTGCCCTGGTACGTCGCCGTCGCCGCGGCGCTCGCCACCGGCATGGTGATCGGCCTGCTGCTCGGCACGCTCGTCGCCAAGGTGGGCATCCCGTCGTTCGTCGTGACACTGGCGGCGTTCCTCGCCTTCCAGGGCGTGGTGCTGCTGCTCGTCCGCGGCGGCACCAACATCAGCATCCGGGACGAGGTCATCCTCGCCATCGCCAACCGGAACCTGCCGCCCGCGGTGGGCTGGACCCTGTTCGCGGTGGGCGTCGCCGGCTTCGCCGCGGTCCAGCTGCTGCGCGCGCGGCGGCGCGTGGCGCACGGCCTGCCCGCCGACCCGATGTCGCTGATCGCGTTCCGGGTGGGCGTGCTCGCGGTGATCGCCGGTGTCGCCGTCTACGTGCTCAACCTCGAGCGCAGCCGCAACGCCCTGATCGTCTCGCTCAAGGGCGTGCCGGTCGTGGTGCCGCTCATCGTGCTGCTGCTGATCCTGTGGACGTTCGTGCTGCGGCGCACCGCCTTCGGCCGGCACATCTACGCGGTCGGCGGCAACGCCGAGGCGGCCCGCCGGGCCGGTATCAACGTCGACCGCATCAAGATCGCGTGCTTCGTGATCTGCTCGACGATGGCGGCGGTCGGCGGCATCGTGGCGGCCTCCCGGGGCGCCTCGGTCGACCCCAACACCGGCGGCAGCAACGTGCTGCTGTACGCGGTGGGCGCGGCCGTGATCGGCGGCACGAGCCTGTTCGGCGGCAAGGGCCGGGTGATCGACGCGGTGCTCGGCGGCGCGGTGATCGCGGTGATCGACAACGGCATGGGCCTGATGGGCTACAGCGCCGGCGTGAAGTTCGTGGTCACCGGTGCGGTGCTGCTGCTCGCCGCGGGCGTGGACGCCATCTCCCGGAAGCGGGCCGCAGCCTCTGGTCTAAGGTGATCCCCGACCGGGAGAACAGGACCAAGACACCAGGGGCAGCACCGATGATGCGTGCGGGACCCTCCCAGGAGGAGATCCGGCGCCACAACCTCGGCGTACTCCTGCGCCACGTCCACCTCGGCGGCCCGACCTCGCGGGCCGAGCTCACCAGCCGGATGGGCGTCAACCGCAGCACGATCATGGCGCTCACCGCCGACCTCACCGCGGCGGGGCTGGTGCGCGAGGAGCTGCCGAAGGAGACCGGACGGGCCGGGCGGCCGTCCCTGGTGGTCCGGCCCGAGTCCGCGCGCGTCTACGTGCTCGCCTTCGACGTCGGTGTGGACCGGGTGGTGGCGGCCCGGGTCGGCCTCGGCGGGGTGATCCTCGACCGGCGGGACGCGCCGCGCGAGCGCGGCCCGTTCGACCTGGAGGCGCTCACCGCGCAGCTCGCCGGGTTCGCCCACCAGATGCTGCGCGACACCGCGCGCGACGCGGTGTGCGTGGGCGCGGCCGCGGCGATCGCCGGCGGGGTGCGCGCCGCCGACGGCGTGGTCAAGTACGGCCCCAACCTCGGCGCGTACGACGTGCCGTTCGGCGAGGAGCTCGCCCGCCGCCTCGACATCGGCATGCCGGTGGCGGTCGGCAACGACGCCAACCTCGGCGCCCTCGCCGAGCACACCCGCGGCGTCGGCGTCGGCTGTAACGACCTGATCTACCTGCACGGCGACGTGGGCATCGGGGGCGGCGTCATCGTCGGCGGCCAGCTGCTGAGCGGCCACGCCGGGTACGGCGGCGAGGTCGGCCACATGGTGGTGAACCCGGGAGGGCGGCTGTGCGGCTGCGGCTCCCGGGGCTGCCTGGAGGCCGAGGTGGGCGAGCGCACCGTGCTCGAGGCGGCCGGCCGTGCCGGGGGCGGCCGGGTCGGCCGGGACGCGATCCGCGACGTGGTGGAGGCCGCGGACCGCGGCGACGTGGTCGCCCAGCGGGCGCTGCAGCGGGTCGGCGACTGGCTCGGCATCGGGGTGGCGAACCTCGTCAACATCTTCAACCCCGAGATGGTGATCTTCGGGGGCATGCTCCGCGACATCTTCCTCGGCTCGGCCGCGCAGGTGCGCAGCCGCATCGCCACCGCCGCCCTCTCCGGGTCGCGGGAGGGCCTGCGGCTGCGTACCTCGGCGCTCGGCGACGACGCCACCCTCACCGGCGCCGCCGAGCTCGCCTTCGCCGGGGTGCTCGCCGACCCGCTGGAGGCACTCGCCCGGGTCAACTCCAACTAACATGAGGTCGGGACCCGTACGGCTTCCGTCGTACGCATCGGTATGGCACCGATGTGCACATTCCGATGAAGGTCCCACCGCCGGGCCAATTAGACTCCCCACTGTTTCGACTGTGAGCGGAGGCGATGGCTCGGTGGGCGTGCTGGACACCATCAACGGTCCGCAGGACGTCAAGCGGCTGGACAACGACGGTCTTGCCGCGCTGGCGGCGGAGATCCGCGACCTGCTGGTCTCGTCGGTCGCCCGGGGCGGCGGTCACCTCGGCCCCAACCTCGGCGTGGTCGAGCTGACGATCGCCCTACATCGGGTGTTCGACTCGCCACGTGACCCGATCCTCTGGGACACCGGTCACCAGGCCTACGTGCACAAGATGCTCACCGGCCGGGCCGGCCGGTTCGACACCCTCCGCCAGGAGGGCGGCCTGTCCGGGTACCCGAGCCAGGCCGAGTCCGAGCACGACTTCATCGAGAACTCGCACGCGTCCACCGCGCTGTCGTACGCCGACGGCATGGCGAAGGCGATGATGCTGCGCGGCGAGACCGACCGCACCGTGGTCGCGGTGATCGGCGACGGCGCGCTCACCGGCGGCATGGCCTGGGAGGCGATCAACAACATCGCCATGCGCAAGGACCTGCCGATCGTCATCGTGGTCAACGACAACGGGCGGTCGTACGCGCCGACGATCGGCGGCCTCGCCAAGCACCTGGCCGCGCTGCGGGCCAGCCGAGGCTACGAGAACGCGCTCGGGTTCATCAAGGAGAACCTCGGGCGCGTCCCGGTCGTCGGCACCCCGCTCTACGAGACGCTGCACGGGGTGAAGAAGGGCCTGAAGGACATCCTCGCCCCGCAGGTGCTCTTCGAGGACCTCGGCCTGAAGTACCTCGGGCCGATCAACGGGCACGACGTGGCGGCGATGGAGTCGGCGCTGCGCACCGCCCGGGACTTCCGCGGCCCGGTGATCGTGCACGCGATCACCCGCAAGGGCATGGGCTACGCCCCGGCGGAGAACCACGACGAGGACTGCTTCCACTCGCCGGCGCCGTTCGACATCGCCACCGGCGAGGAGCGGCCCCGCGCGCACGGCTGGACCAACGTGTTCAGCGAGGAGATGGTACGGCTCGGCAAGGAGCGCGAGGACCTCGTGGCGATCACCGCCGCGATGCTCCACCCGACGGGCCTCGCCCCGTTCGCCGAGGAGTACCCCGACCGCATCTTCGACGTGGGCATCGCCGAGCAGCACGCGCTCACCTCGGCGGCCGGGCTCGCGCTCGGCGGCCTGCGCCCGGTGGTCGCGGTCTACTCGACCTTCCTCAACCGCGCCTTCGACCAGCTCCTCATGGACGTGGCGCTGCACCGGCTGCCGGTCACCGTGGTGCTCGACCGGGCCGGGGTCACCGGCGACGACGGCCCCAGCCACAACGGCATGTGGGACCTGTCGATCCTGCAGGTGGTCCCGCACCTGTCGATCGCGGTGCCGCGGGACGGCGAGCGGCTGCGCGAGCTGCTCGGCGAGGCGCTCGACGTCTCCGACGGCCCCACCGTGATCCGCTTCCCCAAGGGCGCGCTGCCGGAGGACGTGGACGCGGTCGGCAAGCTCGGCGGCATGGACGTGCTGCGCGCCGGGGACGGCGCCGACGTGCTCATCGTCGCGGTCGGGCCGATGGCCGAGCCGTGCCTGGAGGCCGCGCGGCTGCTGGAGGCCCAGGGCCTGTCCGCCACCGTGGTCGACCCGCGCTGGGTGAAGCCGCTCGACGAGGCGCTCGTGCTCGCCGCGGGCGCGCACCGGCTCGTCGTGGTGGTGGAGGACAACGGCCGCGTGGGCGGCGTCGGCGACGCGGTGGCCCGGCTGCTGCGGGACAACGACGTGGACGTCCCGGTGCGCACCTACGGCATCCCGCAGCGCTTCCTCGAGCACGCCAAGCGGTCGAGCATCCTCACCCGCGCCGGGCTCACCGGGCCGGACCTCGCCCGCGGCATCACCGAGGCGCTCGCCGGCCGCGCCGCGGCGGCGGAGCGGCGCCGCGGGTGACCGTCACGGACCGGTAGCGCGGACGGCGTCATGGGCGCGGGAACCTCGGCCGGAGGCACCGGGCAGGGGTACGTCATCGGCCTCGACGTGGGCGGCACCGGCGCCCGCGGGCTGATCGCCGGCCCGGGCGGCGCGGTCGTGGCCCGGGCCGAGCGGGACCGCGGCCTGCGCGGCCGGGACACCGGCGGCGGGGCCGCCGGCCTCCTCACCGAGCTCGTCGGCGAGCTGCTCGCCGCCGCGCACGTGCCCCGGGCGGAGGCCGTCGCGCTGGGCAGCACCGGGGTGTCCGGCCTCGGCGGCGCGCCGCGCGAGACCCTGCCCGCGCTGCTCGGCCGGGCGGCGGGCGCCCGCGCCGTGCTGTTCGTCTCCGACGCGCTCATCTCGTACGTCGGGGCGCTCGGCCTCGCCGGGGGAGCGGTGGTCGCGGCGGGCACGGGCGCGGTCGCCGTCGGCACCGACGCCCGGGGCGCCTGGCGCAAGGCGGACGGCTGGGGGCACCTGCTCGGCGACGAGGGCGGCGGCGCCTGGATCGGCCGGGCCGGGCTCGCGGCCGCGCTGCGCCACCACGACGGCCGCCCCGGCGGCTCGGCGCCCCTGCTCGCCGCCCTGAACCGCCGCTTCGGCACGCCCGCCGACCTGGTGAACGAGCTCTACACCCGCCCCGACCGGGCGTCGCTGCTCGCCCGCTTCGTCCCCGACGTGGCCGCCGCCGCGGCCGAGGGCGATCCGGAGGCCGCCGCGATCCTCGACCGCGCGGGCACGCTGCTCGCGGAGACCGCCCTCGCCGCCCTGCCCCCGGACGCGCCCCGCGTGGTCTCGTACGCGGGCAGCCTCTTCCGCGCCGTCCCGCGGCTCGGCGAGGCGTTCACCCGCCACCTGGCCTCCTCCGGCGTCGATCCGGCCCCGCCCCGGGGCACCGCCGTCGAGGGTGCGCTGCGGCTCGCCCGGGCGCTGCTGGACGACGACCTGCCGCCCGGCCTCCCGGACTCCGGCCTGCTCCTCGGCTCCTGGCGAGCCGACGCCCGGCCGGGCGGCTGACCCTGGCCTGCGAGCCGGGCCCGGGCCCCCGGTACGCCGTGGTCATGCCGCCGCGGACATGGCCGACCGGTGACGACCTCGCCATGGTCGCGTGAGCCTTCGGGGACGGTCTGCCGGCATGGCGCCGTACGGGATGCCCGCCGCCGGGCCTTGCACATCCCGGCCTGCTCCTGGGGTCCTTGGCGGGCCGGGCATGCCGGTGTCCCGCTCCGCGGCGGTGTGAGACGCCCACGGCCGCCCGCGACGTGGCGGCCTAGTGAACCCTCGCCATAGGTGCGGCCTTCAAAGGGCCGCCATGTGGCCCGGCCGCCGGGAACCCGCGGCAGGTCAGGCGGTGCCGTACCGCGAACGGACGCCGGTTGACGGCGGGCGGCATGACGGCGGCCGGCCGGGGCAGTGCACACCCGCACCCGGGCCGTACCTCGGTGACCGCTGTGGCGGGCGCGTGGCCGTCGCGGGTCCGCAACGGATGTCACGTTCGGTGACGGATCGGGTACCCAAAGGACTGGCAGGTGAAAGCGACGGCAGCCGGGGGTGCCCAGATGGACCTTTTCCGTACCAAGTCCGTTGAGCAGTCCATCAGGGACACGGAGGATCCCCGGCATCGGCTGCGACGCAGCCTGGGCGCGCTCGACCTCACCATCTTCGGCGTCGGCGTGATCATCGGCACCGGGCTCTTCGTGCTCACCGGCCGGGTGGCGCGGGAGAACGCCGGGCCGGCGGTCGCGCTCGCCTTCATCATCGCGGCCGTGGTGTGCGGGCTCGCCGCGCTCTGCTACGCGGAGTTCGCCTCCACGCTGCCGGTCGCCGGGTCCGCGTACACCTTCGCGTACGCCACGCTCGGCGAGTTCCCGGCCTGGGCGATCGGCTGGGACCTCATGCTCGAGCTCTCCCTCGCCGCGGCCGTGGTCGCGGTCGGCTGGTCGGGGTACGCGGTGAGCCTGCTCCATACGATCGGGATCGACCTGCCACCCGCGATCGCGGGGGAGGGCGGCGTGATCAACGTGCCCGCGGTGCTCGTCGTGCTGCTGCTCACCGCCGTGCTCGTGGCGGGCATCCGCATCTCCGCCCGGGTCAACCTGATCATGGTGATCATCAAGCTGTCGGTGATCCTGCTCGTGCTCGTGGCGGGCGTGTTCTTCATCAACCCGGCGAACTACCGCCCGTTCATCCCGCCGCCGGTGCACACCCCGCAGGTGGAGGGCGTCTCCGCCCCGCTGATCCAGGTGCTGTTCGGGGTGCCGCCGGTCGCCTTCGGGGTGTTCGGCGTCTTCTCCGCCGCGGCGATCGTGTTCTTCGCCTACATCGGCTTCGACGTGGTCGCCACCGCCGCCGAGGAGACCCGCAACCCGGCCCGGGACCTGCCGATCGGCATCATCGGCTCGCTCGGGCTGTGCACGCTGCTGTACGTCCTGGTCTCCCTCGTGCTCGTCGGCATGCAGCCGTACCACGAGCTCAGCGAGGCCGCCCCGCTCGCCGACGCGTTCCGCGCGGTCGGCATGCCGTGGATCGCCTCGTTCATCAGCATCGGCGTCATCGCCGGGCTCACCACGGTGATCCTCATCCTCATGCTCGGGCAGAGCCGGGTGTTCTTCGCGATGAGCCGGGACAACCTGCTGCCGCCCCGGCTCGCCGAGGTGCATCCCCGGTTCCGCACGCCGTACCGGGTGACGCTCGTGATCGGCGTGACCACCGCGGTGCTCGCCGGGCTGATCCCGCTCTCCGCCCTCGCCGAGCTGGTGAACATCGGCACGCTCTTCGCGTTCGTGGTGGTCTCGGCCGGGGTGATCATCCTCCGGCGTACCCGTCCCGACCTGCAGCGGACCTTCCGGGTGCCGTGGGTGCCGGTGCTGCCGCTGCTGTCGGTGCTGTCCTGCGTCTACCTCATGCTCAACCTGCCGATCGAGACCTGGCTGCGGTTCGCGGTGTGGATGGCGGTCGGCGTGGTCCTCTACTGGCTGTACGGCTCGCGCCGCAGCCGCGTGGCCCGGTCGGAGAACGGGCCCGCCGCCGAGCCCGCCGGGTCCGCGCCCGAGCCGCCGGTCAGGCCGTGAGCCGCAGCAGGCCCGCGGGCCCGAGGATCCCGGGTACGGCGAGCGCGACCCCGGCGGCGACGAGCAGCAGGCCGCTGCCGCCGAGCAGCAGCCGGTAGGCGCGGGGGCCCAGCCGGTGCCGTCCCACGCCGATGAGGCCGGCGAGGGCGGCCTTGGAGCCCACCAGGACGAGGTAGAAGGCGCACACGAACGCGACCGCGAGCGCCGGGGCGCGGCCCCAGGCGGCGGTGAACGCGGGCGCGCCGACCGCGATCCAGAACAGCCAGGCGTGCGGGTTGAGCAGGTTCACCGCGACGCCGTGCAGCACCTCCCGCGCCCCGCCCGGCGGCCGCCCGCCCGCGGCCGGGGTCTCGGCGCGGCGGGCGTCCCGGATCGTGGCGATCCCCAGGTGGATCACGTACAGGCCGCCCACCACCGAGAGCGCGGCGACGAGCGTCTCCGGCATCGCCCCGATCACGGTCGTGGTGAGCAGCACCACCGGCAGGTCGGACAGGAGCGGCACGCAGGCGATGCGCAGCCCGGCGAGGAAACCGCCGCGCAGGCTGGCGCTGATCACCAGGCTGAGCAGCGGCCCGGGGCTCAGCCCGGCGCCGAGGCCGAGGCTGACGCCGAGCAGCAGCTCCCGCATGCCTGACCCCCGTCGTCCGCTACGTCCTGGTCGTCACCAGGAGCCTAGGGGATCGGGAGCGCCGGCCGGGCGCGGGGTGGGGGCGGCCCGGTCCCGGCCTCGGCCGGGTGATGTCGCCGCCCCGCCGTCCTCACCGCGCGAACTCGAACAGGACCCCGGTCGTCGCGAGCATCTCGCACCGGTTGCTGTAGGTGCGGGTGACGGCGAACTGCTTCGTTTCCCGCCAGACGCCGCGTACCGAGGCCAGCCTTGGCGCGTACTCCCGCGTGCAGGCGGTCCCCGCCGACCGGCGAAGCAGGCCGATCTCGCCGTCGACCGAGCGCAGCAGGTCGCAGGCCTCCCGGGGGCTGGGGTGGGTGCCGCCGTCCGGGTCGCAGGTGAGCGTCACCGACTGCGGGTCCGAGCCGTCCGGCCTCGTCACGGTGAGGGTCATCTCGCTCTTCGGGGTCGAGTCCGCCGTGGCGCCGGGGGCCGCGGCGAGCAGGAGCGCGGCGCCCAGCGCCACCATGGTGATCGCCTTCATTCGTGTGCCTCCTGATCGGTTGTGCGGGCCGGCACATCGTGCGCCGTGGGCCCGCGCCGATGGGGCACGGCACGCCGTCGCCTGGCACGCCGATGGCGGAGCCGGGAGAGTCGATCGGCCTCGCCCGGACGTGCAGGAAGGCGTTTTGGGCACGCCGAGAGGAGTCCTTTACCGGCCCTCGCCGGTCCGGGCCTGGGCACGCGGCGGTACGGCTCGCGCGTCCGGCCGCGGCCGGAGGTCACGCCTTGGCGCGCAGGCGGGTGAGGGCCGCCGACAGCGGCTCGGTGGTGAGCGCGATCTGCCACTCCCGGGCGCCGAGCCGGCGCAGCCGGGCCGCGATGCCCTCGGGGGAGATGTCCTCGGGGGGATCCCAGGTGAGGCGGCGCACCGTGTCGGGCTGGAGCAGGTTCTCGGTCGGCAGCCGGTGCTTCTCGGCGAGCTCGGTGAGCGTGGCGCGGGCGGCGGCAAGCCGGGCCGCGGCGGCGGGGTCGCGGTCGGCCCACCGGTTCGCGGGCGGCGGCCCGTCCCCGGGCGCGCTCGGCTGGGGGAGCTGCGACTCGGTCATCATCCGGGCCCGGGTGATCGCGCCGAGCCACTCGCGCAGGTGGCGGCGCGCGGCCCGGCCGGTGAACGCGCCGATCTCGGTGAGCGCCTTGGTGGTGCGGGGCATCTCCAGCGCCGCGGTGATGATCGCCGCGTCCGGCAGCACCCGGCCGGGGGCGAGGTCGGCCTGCCGGGCGATGCGGTCCCGCAGCAGCCATAGCTCGCGCACCACGGCGAGCCCGCGCAGCGTGCGCACCCGGTGGATGCCGGAGGTGCGCCGCCACGGATCGGAACGCGGCTGCGGCGGGGGCGCGGCGAGGATCGCGGCGAACTCCTCGCGCGCCCACTCGAGCTTGCCCGCCTCGGCGAGCTCGTCGTGCAGCGCGTCGCGCAGCTCGACGAGCAGCTCCACGTCGAGCGCGGCGTACCGCAGCCACTCGATCGGCAGCGGCCGGGTGGACCAGTCGGCCGCCGAGTGCCCCTTCTCCAGCCGGTAGCCGAGCACGGTCTCCACCATCGTGCCGAGACCGACCCGCTCATAGCCGAGCAGCCGGCCGGCGAGCTCGGTGTCGAACAGCACGCGCGGCCGGAAGTCGAGCTCGGTGAGGCACGGCAGGTCCTGGGTGGCGGCGTGCAGCACGATCTCCGCGTCGCCGAGCGCCTCGGCCAGCTCCCCCAGCCCGCTGGGCAGGCCCGTGGGGTCGATCAGCACCGTCCCGGAGCCCGCCCGGCGGAGCTGGACCAGGTAGGCGCGGCCGCTGTAGCGGTAGCCGGAGGCGCGTTCGGCGTCCACGGCGACCGGTCCGGTGCCCGCCGCCAGCGCCTCGATCGCCGCGGCCAGGCCCTCGGCGTCGTTCACCACCGGCGGTATGCCGTCGCGCGGCTCCAGCAGCGGGACGACGTCGCTGTCGCTCTCTTCGATCACGATCTATGGGACTCCCGATCTTCCCTACGCGGAGGCCTTGGGGGAAGTGCCGCCACTTCGGATGGTAGTGGGGGAATCCCGGCCGCAAGACACAACATGTCGCACCACGCGGCAACATGCGCGGACAGATCCTCCTGCTGAGGGGACCAGGACGCCCGCAGTTCCAGTTCCGTCGTGACCGGTTCGCCGTCCTTGTCGCCGAACCCCTCCGACACCGCCCGGGTCACCGTGCCCCCGACCGCGAGGTACCGCGCCCCGTGCGCGTCGAGGGACTCGGTGAGCCAGCTCCAGGCCACCGGGCCGAGCAGCGGGTCGTTGGTGATCTCCGGCTCCATCTCCGCCCGGGCGTACGCGACCAGGCGGAACCGGCCGCCCCAGCCGTGCCGGCCGTCGGGGTCGAACAGCAGGATCAGCCGCCCCACCGCCAGTTCCTCGTCGCCCCGGCCGCGGGGGTCGCGACGGTACACCGTGGCGCCGATCGCGGCGGAGTACGGGGCGAGCCGCTGCGGGGCCGGGATGTCCTCCAGCTCGATCTCGGGCCGGGGCCGGGCGGCGAGCAGGCTCTCCCGCGCCCGCCGGAACGCGGCGGGCAGCGGCGCGTCACCGAGGGCCATAACTGCAGGGTAGGCCGGACGTCGCAGGGCACGAAGCAGCGGGGTGCTCACGACGGTCACCGCAGGTGATCAATCCGTCCACCGTGGCGAGAGGAGCGGCACCGGGTGCCGCGCTCGGGGGAACTCCACATCGCGGTCATGTCACGGACCTTTCGTTGAGTCCCGGCTATGGGTCGGTCCTGACGTTGACATGTCACGCCGACATTTCCGCGCATCGCGCTCGGCGTGTCCCGAAAGTGGTATCAGAATCGTTGCCCCAAGGTGAGATGTCGGAGACTTGAACGGCCATCGTCCTCCACTTGACGCTCCGGTGACCGACAGGGCGTGGCGGATGCCGACCCGGTGCTCCGGCATGGCACCCTGGACAGGTGCATTCCCAGCCTGCCGACTCCGTCTTCATCCGGGCCTGCCGACGTCAGGCGGTGCCGTACACGCCGGTCTGGTACATGCGCCAGGCCGGGCGCTCGCTGCCCGAGTACCGCAAGGTGCGCGAGGGCGTGCCCATGCTCACCGCCTGCGCCACGCCGGAGCTCGTCGTGGAGATCACGATGCAGCCGGTCCGGCGGTACGGCGTGGACGCCGCGATCTTCTTCAGCGACATCGTGGTGCCGCTGAAGGCGATCGGCGTCGACCTCGACATCAAGCCGGGCGTCGGGCCCGTGGTCGAGGCGCCGATCCGGGACCACGCGGGCCTCGCCGTGCTGCGCCCGCTGGAGCCGGACGACGTGCCGTACGTCACCGAGTCGGTGCGCGCGCTCGTCGGCGAGCTGGGCGGGACGCCGCTGATCGGGTTCGCCGGCGCGCCGTTCACCCTCGCCTCCTACCTGATCGAGGGCGGCCCGTCGAAGAACCACGACAACACCAAGGCGATGATGTACGGCGAGCCGGAGCTGTGGCACGCCCTGATGGAGCGGCTGAGCGAGATCACGCTCGCCTTCCTGCGCCTGCAGGTGGAGGCCGGGGCGTCGGCGGTGCAGCTCTTCGACTCCTGGGTGGGCGCGGTCGCCCCGGAGGACTACCGCGAGTTCGTGCTGCCGCACACCTCCCGGATCTTCGCCGGGCTCGCCGAACTCGGCGTGCCCCGCATCCACTTCGGCGTCGGCACCGGGGAGCTGCTCGGCCTGCTCGGCGAGGCCGGGGCCGACGTGGTCGGGGTGGACTGGCGGGTGCCGCTCGACGAGGCGGCGCTGCGCGTGGGCGCGGGCAAGGCGCTGCAGGGCAACCTCGACCCGGCCGTGCTGCTCGCCCCGTGGGAGGTCGTGGAGCGGCGCGCCCGCGACGTGCTCACCCGGGGGCGCGTCGCCGAGGGCCACGTGTTCAACCTGGGCCACGGGGTGCTCCCGGCGACCGACCCCGACCAGCTCGCCCGGCTCACCGACCTGGTGCACGAGGCGTCCGCCCGCTGACGCCGCGCCGCGGCGCGTGCCGGCGTGCCGTCCTCCGGTTCGCCGTGCCCGGCCGGCGCCCCGCGCCTCGCGTGGGCGGCGCGCCGGCCGGTGCGGCGCGATGGGGGACGCGATGGGGGAGCGGTCAGCGCGGACGCCCGGGGGTCGCGTCCGGGTCCTGCGGCGGGGCCTCGGGCTCCTCCGGGCCGGAGAGCGGCACCGGTGACGACGCCTCGGGCGGCGCGTCTCCCGGCGACGGCGGCGCCGGTGGCGCGCCCCGCGACGGGCCGCGCGGCCGCCGGGGCCGCGGCCGTGGCCGCGGCGAGACGAGGCGGGTACGGCTCAGCAGGCGCGCCAGCGGCCAGACCAGGAGAACGAGCAGGCCGATGGCGAGCAGCCACGGCAGCAGCACCCCGAGCACGGTGAGCCCGATCTTGGTGGCGGCGACGAGCGCCCGCCAACCGGTGACCAGCCCGCCGAAAAAGCCCTCCGGCTCGTCCTCCGGCACCTCGACCGCGGGCCCGATGAGGTGGAGGGTGATCGTCGCCATGCTCGTCAGCGACGCGAGCGCCTTCCGCCGGGCCTGGAGCGACTCCAGCTCGGCCGTGCGCGCGGAGATCTCCCGCTCGATCTCCAGGACATCGCCGATCTTCTCGGCCCGGCGCAGCAGGGCGCGGAACTGGTCGATCGCCGCCTCGGCCGACTTGATCCGGCTCTCGACGTCGGCGACCTCCTCGGTGACGTCCTCGGTGCGCTGGGTGAGGCTCTCCCGCTTGCCCAGCTCGGTGCCGAACCGCTTGAGCACCGCCGCGTAGCGGTCCGGCGGCACCTTGAACGTGATCCTCGTGCTGCTGCCGTCGGCGGTGGAGGAGTCGCTGTGCTCCTCGGACACGTATCCGCCGGCCTCGGTGACGATCCGCGTCGCCTTCTCCGCCGCGGCGGCCACGTCCTTGGCGCGCACCGTCATCTCGGCGGTGCGGACGAGCGCCCGCTCCGGCGCGACCGTGGCCTTGGTCAGCGGCCGCTCGCCGGCCTCGTCGCCGGTGCCCCGCCCGGCCGCCTCGAGGTCGCGGCCCTCGCCGCCACTTTCCGGGCGGGCCTGGGTGGCCGCCTCGCCGTCCTGCGCGACCGACACGGACGGCGGCTCCGCGACCTCGGCGCCGCCGCCGGAGCACCCGGCGAGCGCCGTCATCAACGCCGTCGCGATCAACGCGGGCCATGCGTGCCCGACCGTCCGGGAACGACCCCGGAGCCCGTGGATTCTCATGCCCCCTTAACGACACACCGGGCCCGCCGGTTTGGCCACGGCGATCACGACCCGGTCACGTTATCGGACAAAACGCCGTTATCCACGGGTCCGGGTGCAGGACGCCGGGACGACGCGCGGCGCCGCGGCGAGGGCGGCCGGCCGTACCGGTGCGACGGCACGGTAACGTCTGTGGTATGGCAGGAAGATCGAGTCGCGAGAGCGAGTCCCGGAACGCCCCGGAGCGGGACGGGCGACGGCACGTCGCGATCGTCGGCGGGGGCATCGCGGGCCTCGCCGCGGCGTGGTACCTCGGGCGGGACGGCGGCGACCGCGTCAGGGTCACCGTGCTCGAGGGCGGTGACCGGGTGGGCGGCAAGCTGCGCGTCTCCGAGGTGGCCGGGGTACCGGTGGACGAGGGCGCCGAGGCGATGCTCGCCGCCCGGCCCGAGGGCAGGGAGCTGGCGCGGCTCGCCGGGCTCGGCGACGAGCTGGTGGACCCGGGCCCGACCTCCTCGCTCATCTACTCCCGGGGCGCGCTGCGCGAGCTGCCCAAGGGCCACGTGATGGGCGTGCCGTCCGACCTCGCGGCGCTCGGCCGTTCCGGCATCCTCTCGCCGCTCGGCTTCCTGCGGGTCCCGCTCGACCAGGTGCTGCCGCCCACCCTGGTGCGGACCGACGTCTCGGTCGCCGCGTACGTGCGCGCCCGCATGGGCGACGAGGTGGTGGACCGGCTCGTCGAGCCGCTGCTCGGCGGCGTCTACGCCGGCCGGGCGGAGTACCTGTCGCTCGACGCCACGATGCCGCGCATCGCCACCGCCGCGCGCACCGAGCGGTCGCTGCTCGCCGCCGCGCGGCAGATCGCCCAGGAGGGCGCAAGCCGGCCCCGCGGGCCGGTGTTCACCACGCTCGCCCGGGGCCTCGGCACCCTGCCCGAGGCGCTCGCCGCCGGGTCCGGGGCCGAGGTGCGCACCGGCACGCTCGTGCGCGAGCTGCGCCGTACCGCGGGCGGCTGGCGGCTGGTCGCCGGTCCGGCGAACGCGCCGGAGGAGATCGAGGCGGACGCGGTGATCCTCGCCCTGCCCGCGGTCCCGGCCGCCCGGCTGCTCCAGGACGAGGTGCCGAAGGCCGCGGCCGAGCTGTCCCGGATCGAGTACGCGAGCATGGCGATCGTCACCCTCGCCTACCCGCGCTCGGCGTTTCCCGCGCTCCCCGAGGGCAGTGGCTACCTCGTGCCTCCGGTGGAGGGCCGCGCGGTCAAGGCGGTGACGTTCAGCTCGGTCAAGTGGCCGCACCTGGCGAAGGCCGCCCCCGACCTGGTGATCGTGCGGTGCTCGATCGGCCGGCTCGGCGAGGAGCAGGTGTTGCAGCGCGACGACGCCGAGCTCGTCTCGCTGGCGATGGCGGAGCTGACCGACGTGCTGGGCGTGCGCGGGCTGCCGCGGGACAGCCGGGTCACCCGGTGGGGCGGCTCGCTGCCGCAGTACAACGTCGGCCACCTCGACCGGGTGGCGCGCATCCGGGCCGCGGTCGCCATGCAGCCCGGCCTCGCGGTGTGCGGGGCCGCGTACGACGGGGTCGGCGTCCCCGCCTGCATCGCGACCGCCCGTACCGCGGTGGGCCGGATTCTGGACCACCTCGACCCGCGGGGAGAATGGCGTCATGACCGAGGAAAGGCAACGGCCAAAAGCGCGTGATCTCAACGAAGTGATCCGGTACACCATGTGGTCGGTGTTCCGGTTGTCCGAGCGGCTGCCCGACGAGCGGGACGAGATCGTCCGCGAGGTCGAGGACCTGCTCACCCAGGCCGGGCAGAAGGACGTGGTGACCCGCGGCTCGTACGACGTCGCCGGGTTCCGCGCCGACGCCGACTACATGTTCTGGTGGCACGCCCCGACCCCGGAGGACCTGCAGGAGGTCTACGCCCGGTTCCGGCGCACCCGCCTGGGACGGGCGAGCGAGCCGGTCTGGTCGGTCATGGGGCTGCACCGCCCGGCCGAGTTCAACCGCTCGCACATCCCGGCGTTCCTCGCCGGTGAGGAGCCGCGCGGCTACCTGTGCGTGTACCCGTTCGTGCGCTCCTACGAGTGGTACCTGCTCGACGAGCGGGAGCGGCGCGAGCTGCTCGCCGAGCACGGCGCCATGGCGCGGGGCTTCGCGGACGTGCGGGCGAACACGGTGTCCGGGTTCGCGCTCAACGACTACGAGTGGCTGCTCGCCTTCGAGGCGAACGAGCTGCACCGCATCGTCGACCTCATGCGCCACCTGCGGGGCGCGCGGGCGCGCCGCCACGTCCGGGTGGAGATCCCGTTCTACACCGGCACCCGCAAGCCGCTCGCGGAGCTCGTCGCCGCCCTCCCGTAGCAGAGGGAAATTGCCTGTTTTGCCGTGATCCTTCCACAACCTTGGCATACTGCCTTTCAGGATTACGGTGAGATAGGCGGGTAAGTGGCACGGTCCAAGGGACGTAGGCGGAAACCACGGCGATCACGGCCTCTGGTGAGGATCACGGCGTTCGCGGCCGTGCCGGTGATCCTCGCCGGCGGGGCCGTCGCCACGGCCCGGTTGTGGAGTCCGGGTGGCACGACGGGTGGCACGATGGATCACACCGGGCTGTCCGCGTACGTCGCCGCCGACCCCGATCCGACGGCGCAGGCGACCGCGCGGCCTGCGCCGCCGAAGGCCGCGGCGGAGAGCACGGCGGGGAACCCGCTCCCGGTGCCCGAGGCCACCGGGACCGCGGCGTCGCCTCCGCACGGCGCCGCCACGCCCCGTGCCGACCGGCCGGAGAAGACGCCCAAGGCCAAGGGCGAGGAGCCGAAGAAGGCGAAGGGCAAGAAGAAGGCCGAGGCGTCCCCGAGGCCCGGCGAGGAGCCGGCCGACGGCCCGTCGAACGCCTGGGCACGGGGGGATGTGCTCGGCGCGAGCGAGCTCGTCGGCGGCGATCCGCTGACCAGCCTGTACGGCCTGGGCGATCCCGGCGGGGGCGCGCCCGCGGACGGCTCCGGCACGGCGCGGCCGGACGACACCGGGCCGGTCACGTTCAGCCTGGTCGACCCCTCCGGGGCCGCCGACGACGCGCCGGGCCGTACCGGGCCGGACGGGACGGCGGCCACCTCCCGCCCCGGTTACTCGAAGTACACCGACGTCGCGGCGATGGAGTACTTCCTGGCGCGCTGGGGCGCCAAGGACGGCGCGATGAAGAAGGTCACCGACATCCGCAGCGTCGGCGGCTACCTGCGCATCTACACCACGCTCAAGGACAACGCGATCAACCACAGGCACGCGGTCACGCTCTGCGAGCGCGGCCGCGACTACCTCGCCAAGGAGCGGGGCGTGCGCCACCCGGTGGTGTTCGTGCACGCCCGCACCGGCATCAACGGCAATCCCGTGCTCGCCAACGACCTCGGCCAGGGCGACAAGGACTGCCGCCTCACGACTCCTCGGCCGGGACGAGGCGCAAAGCGATCGAGTTGATGCAGTAGCGGTCGTCGGTCGGCGTCGGGAAGCCCTCGCCGTGGAAGACGTGCCCGAGGTGGGAGTCGCAGCGGGCGCAGCGCACCTCGGTGCGGATCATGCCGTGCGAGCGGTCCTCCAGCAGCGTCACCGCGTCGGACGAGGTCGGCGCGTAGAACGACGGCCAGCCGCAGTGCGACTCGAACTTGGTCTCCGACCGGAACAGCTCCGCGCCGCAGGCCCGGCACGTGTAGACGCCCACGGTCTTGGTGTCGACGTACTCCCCCGAGAAGGGCGGCTCGGTGCCCGCCTCGCGCAGCACGTGGTACTCCTCGGGCGTGAGCAGCTGCCGCCACTCCCGTTCGTCCTTTACCACCTTGTCCATGACCACCAGCCTACCTACGACGCCAATCGACCTTCCGGACCATGTCTTTCGCCTCACGGGCTGATTGCGCATCCGAGGCATCCTTTCGGCCGCGTTCCGGCGTCTATCGGGATGTGGGGGGTTGATCACCCTTCCGCCGAGGGCGAGATCGCCTGCCGGGCCGCCCTGGGAGCGGCGAACACCCATATCCCGTGCTGGGAGCCGCCGGGCGGCGGGGAGTTCACCGCGGCCGGGTAGGGCGCCAGTGCCCGGCACGCCGAGGAGTACGGCGGGCGGTCGCCGGTCCGTCCCGCGCGGGCGCCAGGCCCCGCCGCCGGCAGCCCCGGGACGGACCCGCCCGGCCCTCCGGTTCGGGAGGAATGTCGCCGCCGGAGGGTAGCGTCACGTCATGGCCTCGCCGTACATCGAGATCGACGCCGCCGGGCGGACGATCAAGGTCACCAACCCGGACAAGGTCTACTTCCCCGGGATCGGTGCGACAAAGCGCGAGCTGGTGGAGTACTACCTCGCGGTCGGCGAGGGCGCGCTGCGCGCGCTCGACCACCGCCCCACCTACCTCAAGCGGCACCCCGACGGGGTGCAGACCGAGCAGATCTACCAGAAGCGCGCCCCGGCCCGCCGCCCGGACTGGCTCGAGACGGTGACGGTCACCTTCCCCAGCGGCCGCACCGCCGAGGCGATCTGCGTCACCGAGGTCGCCGCGCTCGCGTACTGCGCGAACCTCGGCACGATCGACTTCCACCCCTGGCCGACCCGCTGCTCCGACGTCGACCACCCCGACGAGCTGCGCGTCGACATCGACCCGCAGCCCGGCACCGGCTTCGCCGAGGCCCGTCAGGTCGCCTTCGCGGTCCGCGACATCCTCGCCGAGCTCGGCATGACCGGCTTCCCCAAGACCTCCGGCGGCCGCGGCATCCACGTCGCGGTCCGCATCGAGCCGCGCTGGTCGTTCGTCGAGGTACGGCACGCCGCGATCGCCCTCGCCCGCGAGGTGGAGCGCCGCCTCCCCGCGCTCGCCACCACCTCCTGGTGGAAGGAGGAGCGCGGCGAGCGCGTCTTCATCGACTACAACCAGAACGCCCGCGACCGCACCATCGCCTCCGCCTACTCGGTCCGCGCCCGGCCGCACGCCCCCGTCTCCACCCCGGTCACCTGGGAGGAACTGCCCGACGTCGACCCGCGCGATTTCGACATCCGCACCGTGCCCCGCCGTTTCGCCGAAATCGGCGACGTGCACCGTTCCATCGACGACCGGGCGTACTCCATCGAGCCGCTGCTCGAGTGGTACGCCGCCGACGACCGCGGTGACGAACCGTATCCACCCAACTATCCGAAAATGCCGGGCGAGCCGAAACGCGTGCAACCGAGCAAGGCACGTCCGGCCGGTGACGCGGACGATCGGACCTAACCCGGCGTGGTGTTTTCACAGCGGGCCGGCATGCCGGTCGTGTACGCATCCGCCGGGGACGTGAAATGACGCCCGCGGAACCGCCGGTCCGGGCGCGGCGACGGACACGGCATCGGATACGCAAAGGTCGCGGGCCCGGCCGCGGCGGACGCACCGCGTCGGCCCTGCGGCGGAGAGTCGCCGCACCGTGTCGTCCGCGGTTCGGTGCGTCGCGCCCGCGCAGGCCGTCGCGTCCGTAATTCGGCGGCGCCGGACCGGCCTGGCGAGATCGTTCCCCGGAAAGTGAGACCGCACATTTCAGGCGGATCCCGGCCCGGCCCGGCGCGTCGCCGTACGGCACGGCCGCATGCGATTCCCGAAACCCCGGACGCGGGTTGATCCTCGCGGTGGGGCATGCGGTTTACTGCCTGTCGACGGCAGATATCAGGCACGACGAGAGGACGCCGATGACCGGCAAAGTGATTTCCGTGGACGCGCGCACCGGAAAGGAACGGCGGGAAATCGGGCCCGAGACGTCCGTGGAACAGGTCGCCACGATTTGCGCCCGGGCCGCGGAGGCGTTCCCGGTGCTGCGCGACCTCGGCCGGGAGGAGCGGGCGCGGCTGCTCGAGGCGATCGGGGCCGAGCTGGAGGCCGCCGGGAAGGAGCTGGTCGCCGCCGCCGACGCCGAGACCGCGCTGGGTGAGGGCCGGCTCACCGGCGAGCTGGCGAGGACGTGCCACCAGTTCCGCTTCTTCGCCCAGGTGATCCGGGACGGCGGGTACCTCGACGTGGCGATCGACCACGCCGATGCCACGGCGACGCCGCCGCGGCCCGAGCTGCGGCGCATGATGGTGCCGATCGGCCCGGTCGCGGTGTTCGGCGCCGCGAACTTCCCGCTGGCGTTCAGCGTGCCCGGCGGGGACACCGCCTCCGCGCTCGCCGCGGGCTGCCCGGTCGTGGTGAAGGCCCACCCGGCGCATCCCGATACCTGTGAGATCGCGGCGGGCGTGCTGCGCCGGGTGCTGCCGGACGGCGCCTTCGCCCTCGTGCACGGCATGGCCGCGGGCGCCGCGCTCGTCCAGGACCCGCACATCCGCGCGGTCGGGTTCACCGGCTCCGAGCGCGGCGGGCGCGCCCTGTTCGACCTCGCCGTCTCCCGCCCCGACCCGATCCCGTTCTACGGCGAGCTGGGCAGCGTCAACCCGCTCGTGGTCACCCCCGGCGCGGCCAAACGGCGCGCCGAGGAGATCGGCACCGGCACCGCCGACAGCCTCACCCTCGGCATGGGCCAGTTCTGCACCAAGCCCGGCCTGATCTTCGTGCCGCGCGGCGAGGACGGCGAGGCCGTGGTGGCCGCCCTGGTGCGCCGGGCCCGCGAGGTCACCCCGGGCGTGCTGCTCACCGAGGGCATCCGCGAGGCCTACGTGGCGGGCGCGCACCGCGCCCGGCAGGAGGCGACCACGCTGCTCGCGTCCGAGGCCGCGGCCCCGGCGTGCGGCGTCACCCTGGTGCGGGTGGACGGCCAGGCGGTGATCGACGGCAAGGCGCCGCTGGAGGAGGTGTTCGGCCCGTTCGGGGTGGTCGTCGACTACGACGGCGAGGAGGACCTGTTCGCCGCGCTCGCCGCGCTGCGCCCGGCCCTGGTCGCCGCGGTGCACGCCGAGGAGTCCGAGACCGACCTCGCCTCCCGGCTGCTCGACCTGCTCACCGATCGGGTCGGCCGCATCGTGTGGAACGGCTACCCCACCGGCGTCGCGGTCGCCTGGGCGATGACACACGGCGGGCCGTACCCCGCGACCACCGCGCCCGGCCACACCTCGGTCGGCGCGAACGCGATCCGCCGCTGGCTGCGCCCGGTCACCTACCAGTCGGTGCCGCTGTCCCTGCTGCCGATCTCGCTGCGCGACACCTCCCCGATGCCCCGCCGCCTCGGCGGCCGGCCCATCCTCTGACCGTGCGGGGCGGCCCGGTACGGCTCAGCCGCCGAACAGCTCGTCGAGGTCGTAGCCGATCGGCCGGTCGAGCTGGGCGTAACCGCAGGACTCGGGGGTGCGGTCGGGGCGCCACCGGCGGAATTGGGCGGTGTGCCGGAACCGGTCGCCCTCCATGTGGTCGTAGGCGACCTCGGCGACGAGCTCGGGCCGCAGCGGGATGAAGGAGAGGTCCTTCTTCGCGTTCCACCGGGACACCGCGCCGGGCAGCCGGGGGCCGCCGGGGGAGGGGTTGGCGGCCTGCTCCGCCCAGGCGGCCCACGGGTGCCCGCTCGGGTCGGCCATCCGGTACGGCGCGAGCTCGTCGACGAGCTCGGCGCGCCGCCGCATCGGGAACGAGGCGGCCACGCCGACGTGGTGCAGCCGCCCCGCCTCGTCGTACAGGCCGAGCAGCAACGAGCCCACCACCGGCCCGGACTTGTGCTCGCGGTAGCCCGCGACCACGCAGTCGGCGGTGCGCTCGTGCTTGACCTTGAGCATCACCCGGCGGTCGGGCTCGTAGCCGAGGTCCCGGCGCTTGACCACCACGCCGTCGAGGCCCGCGCCCTCGAACCGCTCGAACCACCGGGCCGCGAGCTCCTCGTCGTCGGTGAGCGGGGTGAGCCGTACCCGGTCGCCGGCCCCGGCGAGGGCCTCGGCGAGGCGGGCGCGCCGCTCGGCGAACGGGCGGCCCATGAGGTTCTCGTCGCCGATGGCGAGCAGGTCGAAGGCGACGAAGGTGACCGGGGTGCGTTCGGCGAGCAGCCGGATCCGGGAGGCGGCCGGGTGGATGCGCTGCTGCAGCGCGTCGAAGTCGAGGGCCTTGCCCTGGCGCAGCACGATCTCGCCGTCGACCACGCACCGCTCCGGCAGCTCGGCGCGGACCGCCGCGACCAGCTCCGGGAAGTAGCGGGTGAACGGCCGCTCGTTGCGGCTGCCGAGGTACACCGCCTCCCCGGCGCGGAACACGATGCACCGGAAGCCGTCCCACTTCGGCTCGTACAGCAGCGAGCCGTCCTGGGCGGGCAGCGTGCGCACCGCCTTGGCGAGCATCGGCGCCACCGGCGGCGCGACCGGGAGGGCGCCCGCCAGCTCGGCGACGACCGGATCGGGGCCGGTATCGGCGGGGTCCGGGCCGGACGGGTGGTCGGGGCTCATGTGACGTCCTCCCTGGTGTACCTGCAGAACAGAAACCCGTTGTCGGTCAGGACGTGAGCCAGGCGGAGCCCGGTGGGGGAAGACGTCCCGTCGAGTATGCGGGCCGCGCCGCCGCCGACCAGCATCGGGCTGATCGTGAGGCACAGCTCGTCGACGAGCCCCGCGGCCACGAGCTGGGCGTTCAGCCGCGGGCCTCCTTCGCACAGGATATGGCGGTGGCCGAGGTCGCGCAGCGCGGCCACGGCGCGGCGCACGTCCACCCGGTCCGCCCCGGCGACGATCACCTCGGCCCGCTCGGCCGCGGCCCGCCGCCGCTCCTCCGGCGCCGCCTCGGTGGTGATCACGATGGTCCGGGCGTACGGCGGGGCGTCGGTGAACAGCTCCGCGTCGAGGTCGAGGTCGAGCCGCCGGGTGACCACGGCGATCGGCGGGGCCGGTGGGCGGCCGACGCGCAGCGGCTCCCACGCGGGCCGGGGCCTGGCCGGGCGGTAGCCCTCGCCGCGCACCGTGGCCGCCCCGGCGAGGATCACGTCGGCCAGGCCGCGCAGTATCCCGAAGATCCGGCGGTCGCCCGCGCCGGACAGCCCGCCGGACAGGCCGTCGAGCCAGGCCGCGCCGTCCACGCTCGCCACCATGTTGACGCGCAGCCACTCCCGGTCCGGGCAGGCGTAGGCCGCGGCGAGGTCCTCGTCGTCCAGGGGTGTCGCGCTGGGTTCGGGAAGGATCTGACGCATCCCTCCACGATTCCACAGCGCCGCCGCGGCGCAGGTCACGGCCCCGGCGCGCCCCGGAAACGGGTCAGCCGGCGGCGGGCGCGGGCTGCTCGTCGGCGAGGCGGAGGATCTGCAGCGAGCGGGCCGTGACCGGCACCTGCGCGCCCGCGAGCCAGGTCTCGCCGCGGTGCCGGGCGTCGCGCGGCCCCTCGTCGGCGGTGTCGAGCACGGTCTCCCACTTCGCGCCGAAGTCGGCCTGCGGCAGCGTGAACGGCAGGTCCTCGTAGTGCGCGTTGATGAGCAGCAGGAACGAGTCGTCGGTGATGCGCTCGCCGCGCGGCCCCGGCTCGGTGATCGCCTGCCCGTTGAGGTAGACCATGAGCGACTTGGCGTACCCGAGCCGCCAGTCCTCCTCGCTCATCTCCCGCCCCGACGGGGTGAGCCACACGATGTCGCCCTTGCCGTCGGTGCCGTGCCGGCCGTGGAAGAACCGGCGCCGCCGGAACACCGGGTGCTCGCGCCGCAGCCGGGACAGCTCGCGCACGAACTCCAGCAGGTCGGCTTCGGTCGTGGCGAGCGACCAGTCCACCCAGGAGATCGGGTTGTCCTGGCAGTAGGCGTTGTTGTTGCCGTGCTGGGTGCGGCCGAACTCGTCCCCGGCGAGCAGCATCGGCACGCCCTGGGACACGAACAGCGTGGCCAGGAAGTTGCGCCGCTGCCGGCGCCGCAGCCGGTTGATCTCCGGGTCGTCGACCGGGCCCTCCGCGCCGCAGTTCCACGACCGGTTGTCGTCGGACCCGTCCTGGTTGTCCTCGCCGTTCTCCAGGTTGTGCTTGTGGTTGTAGGAGACCAGGTCGGTGAGCGTGAACCCGTCGTGCGCGGTGACGAAGTTGATCGAGGCGACCGGGCGCCGCCCCGACGTGGCGTACAGGTCGGAGGAGCCGGTGAGCCGGGAGGCGAATTCCGGCATGGTCGAGGAGTTGCCCCGCCAGAAGTCCCGCACGGTGTCCCGGTACCGGCCGTTCCACTCGGTCCACAGCGGCGGGAAGTTGCCCACCTGGTAGCCGCCCGGCCCCACGTCCCACGGCTCGGCGATGAGCTTCACCTGGGAGATCACCGGGTCCTGCTGGATGAGGTCGAAGAACGCGCTCAGCCGGTCCACGTCGTGCAGCTCGCGGGCGAGCGCCGCGGCGAGGTCGAACCGGAAGCCGTCGACGTGCATCTCCAGCACCCAGTACCGCAGCGAGTCCATGATGAGCTGCAGCGCGTGCGGGGAGCGCACGTTGAGCGAGTTGCCGCACCCGGTGTAGTCGAGGTAGTAGCGCCGGTCGGACTCGTGCAGCCGGTAGTACGCCGCGTTGTCGATGCCGCGGAACGACAGCGTCGGCCCCAGGTGGTCGCCCTCGGCGGTGTGGTTGTACACCACGTCGAGGATCACCTCGATGCCCGCCGCGTGCAGGGCCTTCACCATCGCCTTGAACTCCTGCACCTGCTCGCCGCGGTCCCCGGAGGAGCTGTAGGCGTTGTGCGGGGCGAGGTAGCAGATCGTGTTGTAGCCCCAGTAGTTGGTGAGCCCGCGCCGCACCAGGGCGTGCTCGGGCACGAACTGGTGCACCGGCATGAGCTCGACCGCGGTCACCCCGAGGCCGAGCAGGTGGTCGATCACCGCCGGGTGGGCGAGCCCGGCGTACGTGCCGCGCAGCTCCTCCGGCACCGCCGGGTGGAGCTTGGTGAGGCCGCGCACGTGCGCCTCGTAGATCACGGTCTCGTGGTACGGCGTGCGGGGCGGCCGGTCCGCCCCCCAGTCGAAGAACGGGTTGATCACCACGCTCTTCGGCATGTACGGCGCGCTGTCGGAGGTGTTGCGCCGCTCGGGGTCGGCGAGGTCGTAGGAGAACAGGGCCGGGTGCCAGGCGACCTCGCCCTCCACGGCCTTGCCGTACGGGTCGAGGAGGAGCTTGGACGGGTCGCACCGGTGGCCCGCGGCGGGGTCGTAGGGGCCGTGCACGCGGTAGCCGTACCGCTGGCCCGGCATCACGCCCGGCAGGTAGGCGTGCCAGACGAACGCGTCCACCTCGGTGAGCTCGACGCGGGTCTCGGTGCCGTCGTCGTCGAACAGGCACAGCTCGACCCGCTCGGCCACCTCGGAGAACAGGGAGAAGTTGGTGCCCACGCCGTCCCACGACGCGCCGAGGGGGTAGGGCGCCCCCGGCCAAACCTCACGCATCAACCCTCATCGTCCTCGTCCATCCACGGCCGGTCCGTACCCACGATCTCACGGTTCGGGGTGCGATGGTGGCGAGAGTATCGGCGATGACCGGCGCGGACGGCAAAACGATCGGAAGGCCGGCCGGGCCGGACGACGCCCGGCCCGGCCGTGTGCGATCAGCCGATCAGCTCGGCGTTGAGGGTGATGGTGGTTCCCGCGAGGGCCTTGCTCACCGGGCAGTTCTCCTTCGCGGTCTCGGCCGCCTTCTGGAACTCCTCGGCGGAGATGCCCGGCACCTGGGCCCGCACCGAGATCACGATGCCGGTGATGCCCTGCCCGGGCTGGAAGGTCACCTCGGCCTTGGTCTCGATGGTCTGCGGCGGGGTGCCGGCCTTGGCGAGGCCGTTCGACAGCGCCATGGAGAAGCACGACGAGTGGGCCGCCGCGATCAGCTCCTCGGGGCTGGTCTTGCCGTTCGGCTCCTCGGCACGGGAGGGCCAGGTCACCTCGAAGGTGCCCACGCCCGAGCTGTCCAGCGACACCGTGCCGGAGCCGTCGAACAGCGCGCCCTTCCACTGGGTCGTCGCGGTGCGCGTCGTCGCCATCGGCGAGTCCTTTCCGTCGGTTGCGTACTGGTGGACTTTCGGATGCCACTGCCGAACATACGCGCTGAGCGATCACCAGGGTGTGGCGACCCACGCATCGAGATCGAATCCTTGGCGCCCGGCTACCGGGCCGGGGTGGTCCGGCCGCGCTCGATGATCGCGTCGAGGTCGACGCCGGACGGCAGGGTGCCGAAGGCGCGGCCCCAGTCGCCGGACAGCCGGGAGGCGCAGAACGCGTCGGCGACCGCCGGCGGGGCGTGCCGTACCAGCAGCGAGCCCTGCAGCACGAGCGTCATCTCCTCGGCGATGCGGCGCGCGTCGGCCTCGGCGGGCGAGGCGAGCAGCTTGCGCAGCCGGTCGGCGGCGTCGTCGAGCCGCGGGTCGGCGCCCCGGGCCTTGCCGACCTCGGCGAGGTACGCCTCGGCGGCGTCCGGCTCGCGGGACAGGGCGCGCAGCACGTCGAGCGCGGCGACGTTGCCGGAGCCCTCCCAGATGCCGTTGAGCGGCGACTCGCGGAACAGCCGGGGCATGCCCGACTCCTCCACGTAGCCGTTGCCGCCCAGGCACTCCATCGCCTCGGCCGCGTGCATCGGGGCGCGCTTGCACACCCAGTACTTGGCCGCGGCGAGCGCGATCCGGCGGAACGCCCCCTCGGCCGCGTCGCCGCGCACGCCCCGGTCGACGGCTCCGGCGAGGCGCATCATCAGCGTGGTCGCCGCCTCGGACTCGAGCACGAGGTCGGCGAGCACGTTCCGCATGAGCGGCTGCTCGACCAGCGGGCGGCCGAAGGCGCGGCGGTGGGTGGCGTGGTGGACCGCCTGCACCACCCCGTGGCGGGCCTGCGCGGCCGAGCCGATCACGCAGTCGAGCCGGGTCATGTTCACCATCTCGATGATGGTGCGCACGCCCCGCCCCTCCTCGCCGACGAGGTGGGCGATCGCGCCCTCGAACTCCACCTCGGCCGAGGCGTTTGACCGGTTGCCGAGCTTGTCCTTCAGCCGCATCAGCCGCATCGCGTTGCGGGTGCCGTCGGGCAGCACCCGCGGCAGCAGGAAGCAGGACAGGCCGCCGGGCGCCTGGGCGAGCACGAGGAACACGTCGCTCATCGGCGCGGAGCAGAACCACTTGTGGCCGGTGAGCGCGTACGTGCCGTCGCCGAGCGGCTCGGCGACCGTGGTGTTGGCGCGCACGTCGGAGCCGCCCTGCTTCTCGGTCATCGCCATGCCGGCGATCAGGCCCCGCTTGGCGAGCGGCGGGCGCAGCCCGAAGTCGTAGGTGCGGGAGGCGAGCAGCGGCTCCCAGACGGCGGCGAGGGCGGGGGAGTGCCGCAGCGCGGCGACCGCGGCGTAGGTCATCGAGATGGGGCAGTGGTGGCCGTACTCGACCTGGGACCACACGTAGAACTTGGCGGCGCGGGCGACGTGCGCGCCCGGCCGGGCGGACACCCACGGCGCGGCGTGCAGGCCGTGGTCGACCGCCACGCTCATCAGCTCGTGCCAGGCCGGGTGGAACTCGACCTCGTCGACGCGGTTGCCGTACCGGTCGTGGGTGCGCAGGACCGGCGGGTACTCGTTGGCGAGCCGGCCCCACTCCTGCGCCTTCTCGGTGCCGGCGAGCATGCCCAGGCGGTGCAGCTCACCGACCGCCCAGTCGGCGCCCTCCCGCGTCAGCGCGTCGAGCAGCGCGGGGTCGGCGGACACGTCGTGGCCGACGAGCGGCGGGACCTGGTTGACGACCTCGTGGGTGGCGTGGCCCCGGGTGCCCGGCACGCCGCCGGACCCGGCGATCGGCCCGGTGACCGTGCGCTGCGTCGTTCCCTCGCTCACATGAGCCTCCGTTGGCGTCGAGCGATCCTGTTGAGCACCTCTCATCATCCATCGCCATACCCGGTGCGAACAGAGCGTCGCGCGGGATACCGGGGACGGCGTGGACCCCGGCGGGCCCGCCGGAGCGGCCGGTCCGCGACCGGGGCCGCGCGGTTCCGCCCCGGCCGGAAAGCGGCGTTTCGGAAAATGATCTATAGCCGGTAGCTTGCCCGATCATCACCTGGAGTACCAGCGGAAATTCCTCCTTGCGGAGGATCGGATATCCGCCCCGGAAGGCATAGATTTGGGGTCATGAGTGACCCCGGCGAACTGAGAGTCTCGGACGCCGAGCGGGAGGCCGTGGTCGAGCGGCTGCGCCAGGCATCCGTGGAGGGCCGGCTGACCCTCGCCGAGCTGACCGAACGCACCGAGGCCGCCTACCTCGCCGTGACCTACCGCGAGCTGGCCCAGGTGACCGCCGACCTGCCCGACCCCGGCGTGCGCCCGGCGCCCGCGCCGGCCACGCGGCCCGAGGGCAGGCGGCGGCGGTGGTTCGTCGCGGTCATGGGAGACACCAAGCGGCGCGGCAAGTGGCGGGTGGATCAGGAGATCGGCGCCTGCGCGGTCATGGGCGACGTCACGATCGACCTGCGCGAGGCCGAGGTGCGCGGCAACGAGATCGACATCACGGCGGTCTCGGTGATGGGCGATGTCAAGATCATCGTCCCGGACGGCGTCGACGTCGACCTCGACGGCGTCGCGGTGATGGGCGACAAGAAGGTCAAGGTCGAGGAGGCGCCCGCCGGCCGGAACGCCCCCAGGGTGCGGGTGCGCGCCTACGTGGTGATGGGCGACATCAAGGTGCTCGGGGACGCGCACGCCGACCCGATCCGCCGCGCCTGGTTCGCGTGGAGCGAGTGGCTGCTGGAGCGCCGCGGCCGCCTCACCGGGCGCGGCTTCGACCACCACTTCCGGCACTCGCTCGGCGTGGAGCGCGGCCACGGCCCGCAGGGCCGGATTCCCCCGCCCCCGCCTCCGCCGCACCGCTGACCGGCGGGGCAGCCCGGTGAATCAGGCGGGTACGGCCAGCCGCCCGGCGGCGAGGGCGTGGTCGTAGCGCTCGAGCACCACCTCGGCGAGCTCCGGCGCGGCCCCGAGCACGCCGCCCACCGCCGCGGCCCCGGCCGCGAGCGTCTCGCGGCGCACCCGGTCGGCGAAGTACCCGGGCGCGAGCAGGTACGGCGCGACCACCACGCGCGGCGCCCCGGCCGCAAGCAGCCGGGCCACCTCAGCGCCGGGGGCGGGCGCGGCGGCCGACGCGTACGCGGGCGCCACCGCCCACCAGCCGCGCTCCCGCGCCCAGCGCCGCGCGATCCGCGCGATCACCTCGTTCGCCCGGCGGTCGCTCGACCCGGCCGCGACGAGCACCACCGCGGTTCCCGCCGTCTCCTCCGGGTCGCCGACGGCCACCCCCGCCTCGGCGAGCCGCCGCTCGAGCGCCCGCAGCAGCAGCGGGTGGGGCCCGAGCGTCTCGCCGTACCGGATCCGGGTGCCGTGCACCTCGCGCAGCACCCGGGGGATGTCCACCCGGCTGTGGTAGGCGGCGGTGAGCAGCAGCGGGAGCACGACCGCCTCGGGCAGCCCGGACAGCACGCGGGCCGGCGTGGGCGGGGCGTGGTCGAGGTAGGACTCCCGCACCGGCAGGCCGGGGCGGGCGCGCCGTACCGCGTCGAGGAGGGCGCGCACGGTGGCGGCGGCGCGCGGGTCGCGGGACCCGTGCGCGACGGCGATCAGCGGGACGGTCACGTGTGGATACCGCACTCGATCTTGCCGAGCCCGGCCCACCGGCCGCTGCGCGGGTCCTCGCCCTCGGCGACCCGGCGGGTGCACGGCGCGCAGCCGATCGAGGGGTAGCCGTCGAAGTGCAGCGGGTTGACCAGCACCCCGTTGTCGGCGATGTAGTTGTCGACGTCCTCCTGGGTCCACCTGGCGATCGGGTTCACCTTCACCATCTGGCGCTTGGCGTCCCACTCGACCACCTTCACGTTCGCCCGGGTGGGCGCCTCGTCGCGGCGGATGCCGGAGATCCACGCCAGGTACGGCTCGAGCGCCCGGTTGAGCGGCTCCACCTTGCGCAGGTAGCAGCACAGGTCCGGGTTGCGCCCGTACAGCCGGGGCCCGAGGTCGCGCTCCTGCTCCTCGACGGTACGGCTCGGCAGCACGTCGATGACGTTGACGTTGTAGACCTGGCGGACCGCGTCCCGGGTGCCGATCGTCTCGGCGAAGTGGTAGCCGGTGTCGATGAACAGCACGTCACACCCCGGCTTGACCCGGCTGACCAGGTCGATGAGGAGCGCGTCGCTCATCGACGAGGTGAGGCACAGGCGGTCGCCGAAGGTCGCCGCCGCCCAGCGGATGATCTCGAGGGCGGGCGCGTCCTCGAGGTAGGCGGCGGCGGACTCGGCGATGTGCCGCAGGTCGAACGCGGCACGGTTGGCGCGCAGGTCCGCCTCGATGTCCACCAGGGTCATGTCCAGGCACTCCTCACTGCGTGTGGGTCTCGGGGAAGGTCTCGGGACGCGTGCGTCGCGGCCGGTGGTCACCGGCGGTCCTGCGACGGGCGCGCGGGGCGGCCCGCCGCCCGGGTACGGCAGGCCCGGGCACGGCGGGCACGGTCGCGGTGGGCACGGGCACGGATACGGGCTGCGCGGGTCCGGCCGCCGGTCACGACCGGACCCCGATGCCGAGGAACCTGAGCCGGAACGCCCGGGCGCAGCAGCGGCAGTACCAGCCGCCGTCGCCCTCGTACGGCTCCAGGTCCTCCTCGCCGCAGTACGGGCAGTGGAACGGGACGGCGCGCTCGCTCATCGCAGGTCGGCCTCGTCGGCGCGCTGGACCCACTCGGCGAACGTCTCGCCCTCGGCGCGCTGCTTCTCGTAGTTGCGCACCACGCGCTCGACGTAGTCGGGCAGCGCCTTCGCCGTGGTCTTCAGGCCGCGCACCTTGCGGCCGAACCCGGAGTTGACGCCGAGCGAGCCGCCCAGGTGGATCTGGAAGCCCTCGACCTGCCGCCCCTCCTCGTCGACGACGAGCTGGCCCTTGAGGCCGATGTCCGCGGTCTGGATGCGGGCGCAGGAGTTCGGGCAGCCGTTGACGTTGATGGTGAGCGGCTCGGCGAAGCCGGGCAGCCGCCGCTCCAGCTCGTCGATGAGCCGGCTCGCGGTGGCCTTGGTCTCGACGATCGCGAGCTTGCAGTACTCGATGCCGGTGCAGGCCATCGTCTGGCGGCGGAAGGTGCTCGGGTGCACCGGCAGGTCGGCGGCCTCCAGGTCGGCGACGATGTCGTCCACCTTGTCCGGGGCGATGTCGAGGATCACCATCTTCTGCTCGGTGGTGGTGTGCACCCGGTGCGAGCCGTACCGCTCGGCGATGTCCGCGATCAGGTCGAGCCTGTCGGCGTCGAGCCGGCCGACCTTCGGGGCGAAGCCGACGTAGAAGTTGCCGTCCTTCTGCCGGTGCACGCCGACGTGGTCGCGGCGGCCGCCGCGCGGCGGCGCGGGCGCCGGGCCCTCGGGCAGCGCGTACCCGAGGTACTCGCGCTCCAGCACCTCGCGGAACCGCTCGACGCCCCAGTCGTTGACGAGGAACTTCAGCCGGGCGCGGTGGCGCAGCCGCCGGTAGCCGTAGTCGCGGAAGATGCCCGCGACGCCCGCCCAGACCTCGTGCACCCGCTCCGGCGTGACGAACACGCCGAGGCGCTTGGCGAGCATCGGGTTGGTGGACAGGCCGCCGCCCACCCACAGGTCGTAGCCGCGCTCGCCGTCCTCGTTCACCACGCCGACGAACGCCACGTCGTTGATCTCGTGCACGGTGCAGTGCGCGGGGCAGCCGCTCACCGCGCTCTTGAACTTGCGCGGCAGGTTGGAGAACGCCTTGTCGCCGATGTAGCGGGACCGGATGTCGGCGATCTGCGGCGAGGCGTCGAGCACCTCGTCGGCGTCGATGCCGGCGAGCGGGCAGCCGATGATGACGCGCGGCGTGTCGCCGCAGGCCTCGGTGGTGTCGAGGCCGACCCGCTCCAGCGCCTCCCAGATCGCGGGCACCGACTCGATCTCCACCCAGTGGAGCTGGATGTTCTGCCGGTCGGTGATGTCGGCGGTGCCGCGGGCGTACCGGCGGGAGACGTCGGCGATGGTGCGGAGCTGGTCGACGGTGAGCCGGCCGCCGTCGATGCGGATGCGGAGCATGAAGTAGCGGTCGTCGAGCTCCTCCGGCTCGAGCACGGCGGTCTTGCCGCCGTCGATGCCGGGCCGCCGCTGGGTGTACAGGCCGTACCAGCGGAACCGGCCGCGCAGGTCGGCGGGGTCGATCGAGTCGAAGCCCCGCTTGGCGTAGATGTCGATGATGCGCTGCCGGACGTTGAGCCCGTCGTCGTTCTTCTTCAGCTCCTCGTTCTTGTTCAGCGGCTCTCGGTAGCCGAGCGCCCACTGACCCTCGCCGCGCGGGCGCTTGTGGTGGCGGCTTGCGGACCTAACCGGGGTTGTCATAGCGCGTCCTTCTCCGGGGGTAATGTCCGGTTTATTTGGCGCGCGGCTCGGCCGGTCCTCCCGGCTCACCGTTGAGGCCCGGGCGGGATGTGGGCATGAAGAAAGACGCCTGCCACGCGCCCAGAAGTCGAAGATGGGCGACCGTCAGCGGGCGTCGATACAGATGGCGCTGCGGACACGCAGGAAGTCGACGTGACGGCGCACGACGAGAAGCGGGTCCACGGGCATGTCTCGACGATACCGTGCGGTCCGCGGATCTCCAACGACGGGTCCACACTCTGGACACCCCGGCGTCAACCGCTCTGGTGTGACGCCTGGTACGTCACGGTGCATAGGGGGCGGTCGATGCCATCCGTTTCATAGAAGGTAAATAGGAAAGGCGACAAGGAAGCAGGACGAAGGCGGGCGACGCTGGGGCTCCAGGGGAAATCCCGTGGTCGTGCGCTACCCGGCGTCCGCTATCGTCTAAGGGTCGCGACTGGCGCTGACGCGCCCGCGCGGGCGCGTCGCAAGGTGGGGTACCACCGGGGAGCGAAACCACGTGGGGGCCGTGCGCCTGGGTCACCACGGAACGGGGACGAGAATCGAGGAAGGCGCATAGTGGCTGAGAGATCCCTGGCAACCGTCGATCCGGAAATCGCTGAGCTGATCAGGGCGGAGGAGCGGCGTCAGGCCGACACCGTCAAGCTCATTCCGTCGGAGAACTACGTCTCGCGGGCCGTGCTCGAGGCGACCGGAACCGTGCTGACGAACAAGTACTCCGAGGGATACCCCGGACGGCGCTACTACGAGGGCCAGCAGGTCATCGACCAGATCGAGACGCTCGCCATCGAGCGCGCCAAGGCCCTGTTCGGAGTACGGCACGCCAACGTGCAGCCGTACTCGGGATCGCCGGCCAACCTGGCCGTCTACGCGGCGTTCGCGAACCCGGGTGACACGGTCATGGGCATGGGCCTGCCGTTCGGCGGCCACCTCACCCACGGCTGGACGGTCTCGGTCACCGGCAGGTGGTTCAACGCGGTCCGGTACGGCGTGCGCCGCGACACCGGCCGCATCGACATGGACGAGGTCCGCGAGCTCGCCCTGCAGCACCGGCCCAAGCTGATCTTCGCGGGCGGCACCGCGATCCCGCGCATCATCGACTTCGGCGCGTTCGCCGAGATCGCCCGGGAGGTGGGCGCGGTGCTCGTCGCCGACATCGCGCACATCGCGGGCCTCGTGGTGGGCGGCGCCCACCCCACGCCGGTGGGCCACGCGGACGTGATCTCCACCACGACGCACAAGACGCTGCGCGGGCCGCGGGGCGCGATGCTGCTCACCGACTCCGACGAGCACGCGGCCGCGATCAACAAGGCCGTCTTCCCCGGCCTGCAGGGCGGCCCGCACAACCACACCACCGCGGCGATCGCGGTGGCGCTCAAGGAGGCGGCGACCGAGGAGTTCAAGGCCTACGCCCACCAGGTCGTGGCGAACGCGCGGGCGCTCGCCGACGAGCTGCTCGCCCGCGGCTTCGACCTGGTGTCCGGCGGCACGGACAACCACCTGATCCTCATCGACCTCACCTCCAAGGGCGTCGCCGGCAAGCCCGCCGCGCAGGCGCTCGACCGGGCCGGCCTGGAGGCGAACTACAACACCGTGCCGTTCGACCCGCGCAAGCCGTTCGACCCGTCGGGCCTGCGCATCGGCACCCCGTCGGTGACCAGCCGCGGCATGCGCGAGCCCGAGATGCGGCAGATCGCCGCCTGGATGGACGAGGTCATCACCGCGCTCGCCAAGGGCGACCCGGAGGAGACGATCGCCCGCGTGCACCGCGAGGTGAGCGAGCTCACCGCCAAGTTCCCCACGCCGGGCCTCGACGCCTGACGTACGGACATCCGCGCAGCGCCCCGGCCGCCCGGCCCGTCCGCGGTGGCCGGGGCGCTCGCGTCGTCGTGGCCCCGGCGGGCGCGGGGCCGGGGATCGCGGTGGCGGGAAATCGGGTTGCCGCCCGGGTGCCGGGGCGGCTAGCGTCCTGGTGTCGTCGCGGCAGGCGCGGAACCGAAGGGAGTGAGGACATATGCGGGCCGGACGCGGCATGCCCGTGGAACCGTCCGTCCTCCCGGGTGCCCGCCGGAACTGAGCGCGCAGGGCACCCGGTTGTCTCCCGAAGGGTGTCCTACGTTGACCACTTCTGGTTTCGATCTTCCTTTTGATCTTCGCCGCATCGGCTGGACCGGCTCGCTCGCCGCGGACCTTCCCGCCGGGACCGTCCCGGCCCGCGTGGCCCGCGTCGACCGCGGCGCCGCGGAGGTGATCACCGCCGACGGTCCCCGCCGCGTGCGGTTCGGCGCCCGGGTGCGCCGGGCCGCCGCCGCCGATCCGGTCGCGCTCCCGTGCGTGGGGGACTGGGTCGCGCTCGCCCCGCTCCCGGCCGAGGAGGTGGCCGGCGGCGGCCTCGAGCTCGTGGAGGTGCTGCCGCGCCGTACCGCGATCGTGCGCGGCGGCGTCGCCCGGCCCTCGCGCGGCGGCCTGTCCGGCGACTCCACCGGGCAGGTGCTCGCCGCCAACGTCGACGTGGTGTTCGTCGCCGAGCCGGCCCGTCACGGCCCCGACCCGGCGAACCTCGGCCGGATCGAACGGCTGCTCGCCCTCGCCTGGGAGAGCGGCGGCACCCCGGTCGTGCTCGTCACCAAGGCCGACCTCGCCGGCGACGCGCTGCCCGGGCTCCTGGGGGAGGTGGCGCGGGCCGCGCCCGGCGTGGACGTGCACGCGGTCGCCGCCCGGACCGGGGAGGGGCTGGCGGCGGTGCGCGGCCACCTCGGCGGCTCCCGCACGGCCGTCGTGCTCGGCCCGTCCGGCGCGGGCAAGTCCACCCTCGTCAACGCGCTCGCCGGGGAGGAGGTGATGCCGACCCAGCAGGTGCGGGCCCGCGACGGCCGGGGACGGCACACCACCGTGCACCGCGAGCTCATCCCGCTGCCCGGGGGCGGCATGATCATCGACACGCCGGGCATCCGCCGGGTCGGCCTCTACGAGGCGGGGGAGGGCGTCGGCCGGGTCTTCGCCGAGGTCGACGAGCTCGCGGCCGGCTGCCGGTTCTCCGACTGCGCGCACGAGAGCGAGCCGGGGTGCGCGGTCCTCGCCGCGATCGAGTCCGGCGAGCTTCCGCCGCGCCGCCTGGAGAGCTGGCGGAGGCTGCGGCGCGAGGCCGAGTGGATGGCGAGCCGTACCGACGCGCGCCTGCGCAGCGAGCAGGCCCGCAGGTGGAAGGTGATCACCAAGGCGATGCGCGGCCGCAACCGTCCCTGATCCGGCCGCCGCCGCGTGGCCCCGGTCCGCCCGGGCGGGCCGGGGCGGCGTGGGCGGGCCGGGGCCAAGGAGGATGATCGCCCGGCCGCCGGGGAACGGCCGAGGGCCGCGGCGCGGGGCGTGCCCGAGCGCGCGACGGCGAGGTCGTGGCGGGAGGCGGCGATCCGGGACGGGGAGACGTCCCGGCCATGGCCCAAGCCGCCGGATGGAGGTCCCGCACGACCGTGCCGGCCGCCCGGGCGGGGCCGTGGCACCCTGCGGGCGCGGGCGGCGCGGCGCTCGGGCGGCGCGCGGCACGGGCGGCCCGTGCCGTACCGCCTGCCGGTGCCCGTGACCTCGGTCCGCCGGGGCGGCGGCGAGGACCGGTGCGACGGAAACGCCTACCCCGCCGTGATTTTCGTCGCCTCAGACCGGTTTCCGATCGCGCCGAGGGTGGTATGAACACCTCGACCCGCCCTCCGGCGGCGCCGCCGACCCGATCGCAGTGGCGTGCCGGAGGAGCCTGGCTCGGATGTGGCGGACCGGTTGAAGGCGAGGTGGTGCGGGGCAGGCGGACGTGATCATGTGGCCGCCGCGCGGAGGCGCAACGACCACATGATCACAAGCAGCTGGGTGTGCCGGGGATGGACGGCTCAGGCAGCGCTGATGCCCGCGCTCGCCGCGCGGCGCATGCGACGCCGGCGCTCGGAGGCCCGCTCGTCCTCGTTGAGGCCGCCCCACGTGCCGTACTTCTCCGGCCGCGACAGGGCGTAGTCAAGGCATTCGACGCGGACGGGGCACTGGGCGCAGATGGCCTTGGCCTTGCGCTCGCGCACCTCGCGCTCGGGCTGCCGCTCGCCATCGGGCCCGAAGAAAAGCACAAGGTCCTCTCCCCGGCACGCGGCATCATCCTGCCATCCCCAACTGGGGCGGGGGCGGGCGATCTGCCGACGTACCTGAGACATGAGACAACCACCTTAGGTTGAGAGGTATTTCGTATTTATGCCGCATTGGAGCTTACTGGCGTCCCTGTTTCCAACGCCGGAATTAGCCGTGATGTTCCCCGCTCCCGGAGGAGCTGAAGGCCAGGGCGTACTGGTCAGGGCCGAGCCTGTCCAGTGAGGCCAGCCGGTAGGTGGTGATCGTCTCGGCGCAAGCCGTTCCGCATGGTGGGGTGAACACCGTGCGCTCGACCACAACCCGATACCGCGCGCCGCCGCTGGAGACAACGATCTCAGTGGCGTCGCCGTCAGGCCTGGAGGATTCCACGGCCACTCCGCCTACCGAGAGCTCACCCGTCAGGGAACGGACGAAGTGCTCGGCGGCCTGCAGTGGCTCAGGGATGCCTGCGCGTCCCCGGAAACGGTCGAGAACGACCTCGCCGCGCCGGTACGCGCTCGCCGCCGCGATCGCAGCAGCCTGAGACATGCTGCCGTAGTAGAGGCCGTGTGGCAAGCATACGAGGTTGGCGGCGTAGCGATCGCCGCCAACATGTGACGTTTCCCATACCAGGCCCGGTAGTTCCGCGCCCAGTGCCCTCGCCAGCGGCAGTCCAATGCGGGCACAGCACGCGTTGCGCTTGGCGTGCGTGCAGACCAGAAATACCGGCTCGTCCCTCAGTATGCAGGACTCCGGAACCACTCCGTGCACGAGAGACCGCAGGTCAAGATCCCTAAGGTCCGCGAACCGGCCCTCCGCGAGCCACGGCCGGTCGCCCACCGCGTACGCGACCAGCACGTGGAAGGGCTTTCCGGCGTCGCCGGCCGTCGCCCCGGACGCCGGTCCGGCAACAGGATTCGCTCTGCGCGAACGCCGCTCCCCGGGCCTGCGGATGAGCTGGACCCGTACCCCGAGCTCCTCGGCGCGCCGGACCAGGTCGGCGAGCGACTCCGGAAGCGCGCTCTCCGCCACCGACCGGGCCCACGGCCCGGGGTGCTCCACCAGCACCCAGTACCGCGCTCCGACCGTGGCGCTGGCGAAGAGCGGAACGTTCCCGGTGTGGCACCCCGTGGGGTGGTCACAACCCCTGGCCCGCGGCGCGCTCTCGAACAACGGCTTCCCCCGAATCGGCAGACTGCTTAGGTAAGACTAACCTAACGCTTCTGGCACTGTTCTGCCCCCTCGACCCCCAACAACACCTCCCGGTTTCTCAAATCACCTCGGCTGCCCCGATCCGGCGGCCGGAAACGGGCCGCCCGGCGCCGGCGGGCTCCGGACCGCCGCGCCCCCCTGCCGGAGCGGCGGCCCGGCCGCGGAGGTGGAAACCCGGGGCCGGGCCCTTGAACCTGCCGTCACGGCAGGTCGTACGGTCGCGGGCATGACCGAGAACCACGAAGCCGGCGAGCGGCGCCACACCATCGGGGACGTGGCGAGGGCCACCGGGGTCAGCGTCCGCACGCTCCACCACTACGAGGAGATCGGCCTGGTGACGGCGGGTGAGCGGACCAGGTCCGGGCATCGCCGCTACACCGAGGCCGACCTGCGCAAGGTGCGCCAGGTCCGCGCCCTGCGCGGCCTGGGGCTCTCCCTGGACGACATCGCGACCGTGTTCACGCACCCCGCCGGCCCGCTGACCCCGCTGCGCGACCTGCTCGACGTGCGCCTCGCCGAGATCGAGCTGAGCCTCGCCCGCCTGGCGCGGACCAGGGAACAGATCACCGGTCTGCTGGAGGTGATCGACCGCCCCGGCGGGCCGGAGCCCGGGCGGTTCCTGACCGCCCTGGAGTCGATGGCGGTGTACGAGACCTACTTCGCCGAGGAGCTGCGGGACGAGCTGGCCCGGCGGCGGGCCGAGATCGGCGAGGAGACGCTCGCCGGCCTCCGGGACGAGTGGCTGGAGCTGATGCGCGAGACCCGCCGCCACGCCCAGGAGGGCACCCCGGTGGGCGACCCGCGGGTGCGGACCCTCGTGGCCCGCTGGGAGGCGCTGAGAGGCCGCCTGAGGGGCCGCGACGGGCACGCCGGGGATGATCGGCTGTACGCCGCCGGACGGGCGCTCTGGCGGGACCACGCGGCGGAGATCGGCGAGAGCCTCGCCGTCCAGGTTCCGGGTTTCACCGGGGAGGACATGAAAACGATCATGGATTACCTTTCCCGGGCGTACCGGGAACACGGAGCCGGGCGGGCCGATGCGGCGGCCGGTGACGTGGCCGGGTGAGGCCGGGCGGACGCCTGGTTTGAGCGGATCTTCAATTTCGCCGCGATTCGCGGCATTACCGGGCCATGATTGGCATCATGGTCGATGTCGCGAAGATCGCCGAGCGGGGTGGGCGGGTCTCGTCGCGTACGTCGGCGCTGGGCGCCGGGTGGGAGTGCGACCGGATCGGCACGTTCGCCGATCTCGTGCCGGACGGGCAGGGCTTCACCTGGCTCGACCCGCGCACGTTGTGGCGGTCCCGCAACGAGGTCATCGCCCATCTGCTCGGGGATCCGTCACCCGCCGCCCGCCGCCGCTGGGTCGCGGCGCTGCGGGAGCGCGACGGCGACGGGGACTTCCGCATCGACCGGCGCGACCTCGGCGACACCTGCTCGTTCCTCGTCCTCGGCGACACCGGCGAGGGCGACGCCTCGCAGTACGCGGTCGTGCCCGTCATGCTCAAGGTGGGCGCGGACACCGGCTTCGCGATCATCGCCAGCGACGTGATCTACCCGACCGGGTCGGGCAACGACTACGAGGACAAGTTCTTCCGGCCGTACCAGGACTACCCGGCCCCGATCTACGCCGTGCCCGGCAACCACGACTGGTACGACGGCCTCGGCGGCTTCATGCGCGTCTTCTGCGGCATGCCGCTGATCGACGGCATCACGCCCGGCGGGCTGCGCGGGCTGCTGTGGCGCAAGCCGGAGCGGATCGACGAGGAGCGATTAGCCCGGGCGGCGGCCCGCCGCTCCCGGCCGGAGCAGGCCGCCCGGCAGCCGGGGCCGTACTGGGTGATCGAGCTGAACCGGCTGCTCGTGGTCGGCATCGACACCGGCATCATCAACGGGATCGACGCCGAGCAGGGCGCCTGGCTGCGCCGGATCTCGGCCGACCCGCGGCCCAAGGTGCTCGTCACCGGCAAGCCGATCTACGTGAACAACGAGTATCACCCGTGCCCGATCGAGGGCGGCGGCACCGTCGACGACATCGTGCGCGACCCGGCGAACCGGTACGTCGCGGCGATCGGCGGCGACGTGCACAACTACCAGCGCTACCCGGTGCGGGTCGGGGACCGGGTGATCCAGTACATCGTCTCGGGCGGCGGCGGCGCGTTCACCCACGCCACGCACACCATCCCGCGGATCGACGTCGCCGGGGTGGCCGAGGACGAGTTCCGGTGCTACCCGCTGCGCGGCGACTCGCTGTCGTTCTACAGCCTGCTGTACAGCAGGCGGCTGCGCATCCGGTCGCTCTACCTCACCCCGGAGGAGGCCGTCGAGATCATGTCGGCGGCGGTGGGCAACGAGCCGCCCCGGCCGAACGTTGGGGACGGGCCGCGCATCACCCGCCGCATGCGCCTGGTGGCCCGGCTGCTCGGCGCCCTGCCGTTCCCGTTCCACCTGCCCGTGGGCAAGCTCTTCCACCGCTACGTCTCGGAGCTGGCCGACCACGACTCCCCGCCGTTCTTCAAGAGCCTCCTGCACGTCTCGGTGACCCCGGCCGAGCTGCGCATCCGCTGCTTCGGCGCCACCGGCTGCCGTGCCCAGGAGATCGACCCGCCGCTCGAGGACGAGGTGGCCATCCCGCTCGCCCCGCCCTGACCGCGGGCCGTACCGGCGGCGGAGACCGGACCTCGGGCGGCCGGGCGCGGGAGAGGCGAGGGAGAATCGCGATGTGTACGTCGCGGTGGCACCGGGGGAGCACGGCGGGGGCACGCTCCGGCCGCTCGGCGCGGACCGGGACGGGACCGCCGGGCCGCGCCGGGTGACCGACCTCGCCGCGGCCGTACGCGAGCTTGAGACCGCCGCACGGCCGCGCTGGGTGTGGGCGGACACCCGGGCCGTCTACCCCGCCCTGCTCGGCGCCGGGGTGCGCCTGGGCCGCTGCCACGACCTCGCGCTCACCGAGGCGCTGCTGCTCGGCTACGAGGGCCGGTACGGCGAGCCCCGCTCGGCCCGGGCCGCGTACGCCCGGCTGCACGGCCTGCCGGTGCCCCCGGACGAGGACGCGCCGCCGGGCCGCGACGACCCGGCCCAGGCCGCCCTGTTCGACCCGCGGGCCCTCGACGCCCCGGCCGGGACCGCCGGGTCGGCCCGCCGTACCCCGCCGTCCGGCACCGCCGGGCCCGGCCCGGACGAGATCGACCTCGTCGCCGAGGTGCACGCCGACCAGGAGCGCCGCATCGCCGCCACCGCCGACCCGCGCCGGTTCCGGCTGCTGGTGGCCGCCGAGTCGGCCGCCGCGCTCGCCGCCGCGGAGATGGCCCACGAGGGCATGCCGTGGCGGCGCGACGTGCACGACGCCCTGCTCACCGAGCTGCTCGGCCCCCGGCCGCCGCACGGCCTGCGCCCGGCCCGGCTGCAGGCCCTCGCCGACGAGGTGAGCGCCGCGTTCGGCCGGCCGGTCAACCCCGACTCCCCGCAGCAGATCCTCAGGGCGTTCCGGGCGCACGGCATCGAGATCCCGTCCACCCGCTCCCAGGTGCTCCGGCAGATCGACCACCCGGCCGTGGCCCCGCTACTCGCCTATAAGGAACTCGCCCGGCTGCACAGCTTCCACGGCTGGGCGTGGGCCGACCAGTGGGTGCGCGGCGACCGCTTCCACCCCGAGTACGTGGTCGGCGGCGTGGTGTCGGGGCGCTGGGCCACGAGTGGCGGCGGCGCGCTGCAGATCCCCAAGGCGCTGCGCCGGGTCGTGGTCGCCGACGAGGGCTGGACGCTCGTGGTCGCCGACGCCGCCCAGCTCGAGCCGCGGGTGCTCGCCGCGATCTCCGGCGACCGGGGCCTCGCCTCGGCCGCGGGCGAGACCGACCTGTACGCGGCGCTCGCCCGCGACTTCGGCGGCGCCCGCGAGAGCGCCAAGATCGCGCTGCTGTCCGCGATGTACGGCGGGGCCTCCGGCGACGCGGTGCGGCTGCTCGGCGTGCTGCGCAGGCGCTTCCCGCAGGCCTACGCGTACGTGGAGGAGGCGGCCCGGGCGGGGGAGGAGGGGCGGCTGGTGCGCTCCTGGCTGGGCCGTACCTGCCCGCCGCCGTCGCCGCGCTGGCGGGAGCTGGTCGCCGGGCCGGAGGGCGCCCGCGCCGCCCGCGACCGGGGCCGGTTCACCCGCAACTTCGTGGTGCAGGCCACCGCCGCCGACTGGGCGCTCACCCTGCTCGCGGTGCTGCGCGGGCTGCTGCCGGAGCCGGCCCGGCTGGTGTTCTTCCAGCACGACGAGGTGATGGTGCACTGCCCGGCCGGGCAGGCCGGCGAGGTGGCCGCCCTCGTGGAGCGCGCCGCGGAGCGGGCCACCCGCCTGCTGTTCGGCGACACGCCCGTGCGGTTCCCGATGCGGGCGGTCGCGGTCGCCTGCTACGCCGACGCCAAGTGAGCCCGGCGGGCGGTGACCGCGAGCCAGGCCGCGGCGCCGGCGACCAGGGCGCCGACGGCCGCGCCGAGCACGCCGTACGAGAGCGAGCCGACGACCAGCCCGGCGAGCACGGTGCCGCTCGCCCCGCAGACGTTCATCAGCAGGTCCGACAGCCCCTGGACGGCGGGCCGCCGCTCGATCGGGGCGGACTCGGTGAGCAGCGCCGACCCGGCCACCAGGCCGCACGACCAGCCGGTGCCGAGCAGGAACAGCCCGGCGGTGACCTGGGTGACCCCGTGCGGGGCCGCGCTGCCCGCGAGGACCGCGGCGGCGAGCAGCTGCGCCATGCCCGCGAGCAGCACCGGGGTGCGGCCGAACCGGTCGGCGAGCCGGCCGACGACCGGGGAGAACACGTACATCCCGGCGATGTGCAGGCTGAACACGACGCCGATCGCCGAGACGCTCGCCCCGCCGTGGTCGAGGTGGATCGGCGTCATCGACATGATCGAGACCATCGCGGTGTGGCTCACCGCGATCCCGGCGATCGCCCGCCGGGCGTCGAGCGACTCGCGGACCACCTGCCAGCCCAGGCGGAGGGTGCCGGGGCGGCGCGCGCCCGCCGTACCGCCGCCCGCGGCCGCGTCCGGCTCGGCGGTGCCGAGCGAGCGGGCCACGCGCAGCGGGTCGGGCCGCAGGGCCGCGGCGATCACCACGGCCGCGAGCAGGTACATGATCATGGCGAGCGCGAACCCGCCCGCGTCCACCGGCAGGCCCAGCGTCGCGAAGGCCCGCCCGGCGGGCTCGGCGAGGTTCGGCCCGGCGACCGAGCCGACCGTGGTCGCCCACACGACCAGCGACAGGTGCCGCGCCGCGCTCCCGGGCGGCGACAGGTCGGCGGCCGAGTACCGGGCGGCGAGGTTGCCCGCACTGCCCCCGCCGAACAGCACGAGCCCGATAAGCAGCAGCGGCCACGAGCCCAGCGGCACCGCGGCGGTGGCGACGAGCGCGCCGAGCGTCGCCACGCCGTACGCGAGGGTCAGCCCGGCCCGCCGCCCCGACCGGGTGCCCAGCCGGGCGACGGGGAGGGCGAGCAGCGCAGCCCCCAGCACCGCGGCCGTGCCCGCGAGGCCGCCGATCGCCTCGGAGCCGGAGAGCCGCGCCGCCACGAGCGCGCTGAGCGCGATCCCGACGGCGACGCCGATGCCGCTGATGATCTGGGCGGTACAGAGCACGGCCAGGGTCCGGCGCTGGACGCGCGCGACCTCGGGGGAGAGGGCCGTGCCGAGGGCTGATGCGGTCATGGGCAAAGTGTGGCATTACTCCTGTAATGCCTGGCAACGGGGTTTCCCCGGCACGGCTCCGGCCGTACCCGCGGCGGCGCGGGGTACGGCCGGTCGGTCATCGGCGGGCGGAGCCGCCCCGGGACCGGGCGCGGCGCGGTCCCGGGGTCAGCGGGCGGGCTTGAAGGTGGCCCACAGCACCGCGAGCGTGCGGCGGTGCTGCTCCCACTCGGCGTCGGGCGCGGTGAACGTGATCAGGTACGCGGTGTCCGCGTCGATGGTCACGTGGCGGGTGACCACGTGGGTGGGCACCTGGTTGAGCTCGGTGTAGGTGTACTCCCACTCGCTGGCCTTCCAGCCCTTGAAGGACACCCGCTCCAGCCGTACCTGCAGGTACTCGTTGAACGTGGCCTCGGACTCGGCCTTGCTCAGCTCCGCGATGCCGCCGTCCGCGGGCGCGGGCGTGGTCCTCCGGATCTGGATGCGCAGGCCGGAGTTCCGCTCGCCGGTGAACGTGGCGACCTGGCTGGTGGCGGAGAGCCGCCAGCCCTCGGGCACCGCGACCGAGACGCCGTTCGCGGTGCGGAGCCGGTAGCCCTCGGGCACCTCACCGTCCACCGCCCGGTCGTCCTCGCTCTGCTGTGGCGAGGCGCTCGGCACCACGCTCGGCACGACCGTGGACTCGGGAGCGGCGACCTCCGCGGTCTCCTCGGCTCCACCGCTCCCGGTCAGCTCGGCCGGGTCGCTCGGCATGAGCACGAGCACCACCGCGGACACCAGCGCGACCACCGCCACGGCGGCCGCCGCGAGCAGGATCGTCGCCCGCCGGTCCCGCCCGCCGGCCGGGGCGTCCTCCAGGCCGGCCGGACGCGGCGTGCGCGCCTGCGGCGGGGTGGTGGGCGGCGTGACGGGGTTCGGGACGGGGTGCGGCCCGGTCGACGACCGGGACCCGCCGGGCCCGGCCGGGTGCGCGGGCATCCGGTGCGGGCCCGAGGAGACCGGGTGCGGGCCGCTGGCGGAGGCAACCGGGTGCGGGCCGCTGGCGGAGGAGACCGGGTGCGGGCCGCTGGCGGAGGAGA
>ERZ777003.849-NODE-849-length-54174-cov-65.372605_pt1 | contig 54174 bp, 46 predicted proteins | sample MGYA00374956_ERZ777003 | MGnify/ENA primary metagenome ERZ777003 (study PRJEB29302, sample SAMN06268252) | bioreactor metagenome | isolation source: Joint BioEnergy Institute, California, USA | place: USA:Joint BioEnergy Institute, California, USA | collected...
TGGCGGTCCCGCCGGCGGACGGGCGGGAACGGAAAACAGTGGAATCAGGGCCGGGGGATCAGAGCAGCCGGGCGAAGTGGTTCTGCGGCTTGCGGATGACGAGGGTGATCTCGTCGCAGGTGGCGGAGAGGCGGCCGCGGGAAAGTTTCTCGGCGAGCCCGCACATCGCCCGCACCAGCCGGGCGTGCCTCCCGCGCAGCGCGGGCCCGGAGGAGCCGAGATAGTCCTCGGCGATCATCAGCCCGCGCATCAGGCAGAACGAGCGGATGCCCTCCCGCGAGGTGACCGGCTCGTACACCGCGGGCAGCGGCCCCGGCGTGCCCGGCGGCACGAACCGGTGCCACAGCCGCCGCCGCAGCCACCCCGGGAGCATCCGGTCGTAGAACCCGTACGCCGAGGACCGGTCGCGCATCTCCACGAGCAGCAGCCCGCCGGGCCGCAGCGCGGTGGCCATGCGGTCGAGCACGAGCTCGGCGTGCCGGATGCGCTCCAGCAGGAACGACACGTACACCACGTCGAACGACCGCGGCGGCATGGGGGTGGCGCGCAGGTCGCCGAGGGACCAGGTGTCGAGGTCGGTGCGGGCCGCGGTGGCCGAGCGGAGGATCGGCAGGTCCTCGTCCACGCCGGTCACCCGGGCGTCGACGCCGTCGAGCCGCAACCGGGCGCCCCGGCCGCACCCCGCGACCAGCACGTCGAGCCGCCGCCCGAGCTCGTTCCCGTGCTCGCGGACCCGTTGCCCGAACACGTCGCTCTGGACCACGGGCGACCAGCGGACCTCAGACATGTCACTCATAGTAGCGAATCGACTGCACAAAGCGTCCGGGGCCGGGCGCTCGCCACCTGCGCCGCACCCGTCCCGGCACCAAGTAGCCTTGACGTGAATGGTCGCCCCCGGCGGCCCGTCGCCGTCTCGGGGGCCGCTCGTCTCTGCCAACGTGGGGCTGTGGGCATTCGCTATGTCTCTTTCCGGACTGCTCGATCTCGTCATCGCCGACCCCGGCCTCGCCGCCGCGCTTGACCGGTCGGGCGAGGACGTGAACCTGGTCGCGCCGCCCGCGCTGCGGCCGTTCGGGGTCGCCGCGCTCGCCCGCCACCGGCCCGTCCTCGCCGTGACCGCGACCGACCGGGAGGCCGAGGACCTCGCCGCCGGGCTGAGCAGTCTGCTGGAGGAGAGCAGCGTCGCCGTGTTCCCCGCGTGGGAGACGCTGCCGCACGAGCGCCTGTCCCCGCGCAGCGACACCGTGGGCCGCCGCGTCGCCGTGCTCCGCCGGCTCGCCCACCCGGTCGAGGGCGACCCGGCCGCCGGGCCGCTGCGGGTGGTGGTCGCCCCGGTGCGGGCGGTGCTGCAGCCGATCGTCTCCGGCCTCGGCGACCTGGAGCCGGTACGGCTCCGCGCGGGCGACGAGGCCGACCTCGACGAGCTCGTCGAGCGCCTGGTGGCGAACGGCTACCACCGGGTGGACATGGTGGAGCGGCGCGGCGAGGTCGCGGTGCGCGGCGGCCTGCTCGACGTGTTCCCGCCCACCGAGGAGCACCCGCTGCGGCTGGAGTTCTGGGGCGACACGGTGGAGGAGATCCGCTGGTTCAAGGTCGCCGACCAGCGCTCGCTGCAGGCGGCGCCGGACGGCCTGTTCGCCCCGCCGTGCCGGGAGCTGCTGCTCACCCCGCAGGTGCGGGACCGGGCCCGGCGGCTCGCCGACGAGCACCCGCGGCTCAAGGACATCCTCGACCAGCTCGCCGAGGGCACCCCGCTGGAGGGCATGGAGGCCCTCGCGCCGGTGCTCGCCGACGGCATGGACCTGCTGCTCGACCACATGCCCGCGGGCACCGGCGTGTTCGTCTGCGACCCCGAGCGCATCCGCGGCCGGGCCGAGGAGCTGGTGCGTACCAGCCAGGAGTTCCTCGAGGCGTCCTGGATCACCGCCGCGGCCGGCGGCGAGGCCCCGATCGACCTGCGCGAGGCCGCGTTCCGCACCCTCGACGAGGTGCGCGCCCGGGCCCGCGAGCTCGGCCAGCCCTGGTGGACGATCGCCCCGTTCGAGACCACCGACGAGGGCGGCGATGCGGTGACGCCCGCGGTCCAGGAGGCCGAGGCGTACCGCGGCGACACCCGGCGGGCGCTCGGCGACATCAAGGGCTGGCTCGGCGACGGCCGCGCCGTGGTGCTGCTCAGCGAGGGGCACGGCACCGCCGAGCGCATGGTCGAGCTGCTCAAGGGCGTGGACGTGCCCGCCCGGCTCGCGCCCGGCCTGCCCGAGCCGCCACAGCCCGGCGTCGTGCACGTCACCACCGGCCGGCTCGAGCACGGCTTCGTCACCCCGCGCCTCGCGCTCGTCACCCACACCGATCTGGTGGGGCTGAAGGCGTCCACCCGGGACATGCGCAAGCTGCCGAGCCGCCGCCGCAACATGGTCGACCCGCTGCAGCTGCGCCCCGGCGACTACGTGGTGCACGAGCAGCACGGCGTCGGCCGGTACGTGGAGATGGTGCAGCGCGTGGTGCAGGGCGCCACCCGCGAGTACCTGGTGATCGAGTACGCCAAGGGCGACCGGCTCTACGTGCCCACCGACCAGCTCGACCAGGTCACCCGGTACGTCGGCGGCGAGGCGCCCACGCTCAACCGGATGGGCGGCGCCGACTGGGCGAAGGCGAAGAGCCGGGCGCGCAAGGCGGTGAAGGAGATCGCGGGCGAGCTGATCCGGCTGTACAGCGCCCGCATGGCCTCGCCGGGCCACGCGTTCGCCCCGGACACCCCGTGGCAGCGGGAGATGGAGGACGCCTTCCCGTACGCCGAGACCCCCGACCAGCTCGCCGCGATCGAGGAGGTCAAGCGCGACATGGAGCGGCCGGTCCCGATGGACCGGCTGATCTGCGGCGACGTCGGGTACGGCAAGACCGAGATCGCGGTGCGCGCGGCGTTCAAGGCGGTGCAGGACGACCGCCAGGTGGCGGTGCTCGTGCCGACCACGCTGCTGGTGCAGCAGCACATGGCCACCTTCACCGAGCGGTTCGCCTCGTTCCCGGTGGTGGTGCGCCCGCTGTCCCGGTTCCAGAGCGACGCCGAGGTGGCCGAGACGCTGCGCGGCCTCGCCGACGGCACGGTCGACGTGGTGATCGGCACCCACCGGCTGCTCTCCCCGGAGGTGCGGTTCAAGAACCTCGGGCTGATCATCATCGACGAGGAGCAGCGCTTCGGCGTCGAGCACAAGGAGGCGATGAAGCGGCTGCGCACCCAGGTGGACGTGCTCGCGATGTCGGCGACCCCGATCCCGCGCACGCTGGAGATGGGCCTCACCGGCATCCGGGAGATGTCCACCATCCTCACCCCGCCGGAGGAGCGCCACCCGATCCTCACCTTCGTCGGGCCGTACGACGAGAAGCAGATCGCCGCCGCGATCCGGCGCGAGCTGATGCGCGACGGCCAGGTGTTCTACGTGCACAACCGGGTGCGGTCGATCGACAAGGCCGCCGCCCGGATCCGCGAGCTGGTGCCGGAGGCGCGGGTCGCGGTCGCGCACGGCCAGATGAACGAGCACCAGCTCGAGAAGATCATGGTGGCGTTCTGGGAGCGCGAGTACGACGTGCTCGTGTGCACCACGATCGTCGAGTCCGGCCTCGACGTGCCGAACGCGAACACGCTCATCGTGGACCGGGCGGACAACTACGGCCTCGCCCAGCTCCACCAGCTGCGCGGCCGGGTGGGCCGGGGCCGGGAGCGCGGCTACGCCTATTTCCTCTATCCGCCGGAGACCCCGCTCACCGAGACCGCGCACGAGCGGCTCGCCACGATCGCCCAGCACACCGAGATGGGCGCGGGCATGTACGTGGCGATGAAGGACCTGGAGATCCGCGGCGCGGGCAACATCCTCGGTGCCGAGCAGTCCGGCCACATCGCCGGGGTCGGCTTCGACCTGTACGTGCGCATGATGGCCGAGGCGGTGCAGGAGCAGAAGGCGAAGCTCGCCGGGGGCGAGCCCGAGCCGGAGCGGGCCGAGGTCAAGGTCGAGCTGCCGGTGAACGCGCACATCCCGCACGACTACGTCACCTCCGAGCGGCTGCGGCTGGAGGCGTACAAGCGCATCGCGGGCGTCACCTCGGACGACGACGTCGCCGCGATCCGCGAGGAGCTGCGCGACCGGTACGGCCCGCCGCCGGAGGAGGTGGACAACCTGCTCGAGGTGGCGCGGTTCCGGGTGCGGGCGGCGAAGGCCGGGCTCACCGACATCACGCTGCAGGGCCAGCACATCCGGTTCTCGCCGGTCGAGCTGAAGGAGTCCCAGCAGGTGCGGCTGCAGCGGCTCTACCCCAAGTCGGTGTACAAGGCGCCGACCCGGCTGCTGCTCGTGCCGGTGCCGCGCACCAAGCCCGTAGGGGGGCGGCCGTTGCGTGACCTGGAGCTGCTGAAATGGTGCCGGGACCTGGTGGAGGCGATGTTCCCGCCGGCCCCGGCGGGCCAGGCGGCGTCCGGTCAGGCGGCGGCGTCGGCGGCGCGCTGAGCCATGGCACCGGGAACGGTCGCTCCGGGCAGGTTTTCCACAGCCAGTGCGAACGAAGGATCGAGGGGGCGGGCGCCGATGGTAACGTGCCTGCGTCCCGGGCATATCGGAAGGTCGATACGGTGAAGTCGAATCGTGTGCGTTTCCTGCTGGCGGTGGCCGCCACCGCCGCGGCGCTGACCGCCTGCACCCCCGCCGGCACCGCCGCCGTGGTGGGCGGCGAGCGCATCTCCTCCGCCGAGCTGAACCAGAACATCGAGGCCGTGAAGCGGGAGGCCGCTGCGATCAACGCCGATCTGGACGCGCCCGAGGCGCTGCCCGCGAAGCTGCCCCAGGTGGTGCTCCACTACCTCGTGCTCATCCGCCAGTCCGAGCAGCTCGCCCGGCGTGACGGCATCACGGTGAGCGAGAGCGAGATCGACCAGCAGATCAAGCGGTACGAGGACGCCTACCAGATCTCGTTCGACCAGCTCGCGCCGCGGGTGGGCATCCCCAAGGCCCGGATCCGCGACTTCATGCGCGCCCAGGTCATCCAGAACAAGGTCGCCCCGCGGCTCGGCATCACCGAGCAGACCACCGAGAACGAGGCGATGGAGAAGCTGGACAAGGCGCTCTCCGAGGCCGCCCCGGTGACCTGGAACCCGCGGTACGGCAAGCGCGTCGGGCTCGACGGCCGGTTCGAGCTGCCCGACCGGTTCGGCGCCGCGGACGCCGACGGCAACGAGGGCTGACCCGGAGCGCGGCCGGTGCTGATCGTCGTCACCAGCTCGCCCCGGGTCGCCCCGGGGCCGCTCACCCACCGGGCGTGGGAGGTGCTGCGCGCCCACCCGGTGCTCGTCGGATCGCCCGAGCACCCGCTGCTGCCGCACCTCGCCGAGGCCGGGATCACCGCCGAGACGGTGGACCCCGACCCGGAGGCGGTCGCCCGCCGCGCGGCCGCGGGCACGGTGGTCTGGCTCGCCGCGCAGGACGGCGACGAGGAGTTCCTCGCGGCCGTCGGTGAGGCCGCCCGCGCCCTGCCCGAGCCGCCCGCGATCGAGACCGTCGCGGGCACGGCCGACCTGCCCGGCGCGCGGCTGATCGATCTGGTCCGGGTGATGGACCGGCTGCGCTCGAACTGCCCGTGGGACGCGAAGCAGACCCACGAGTCGCTGCTGCCGTACCTGCTGGAGGAGGCCTACGAGGTCACCGAGACGATCGAGGAGGGCGACCACGGGGCGCTCCGCGAGGAGCTCGGCGACCTGCTGCTCCAGGTCGCCTTCCACGCCCGCATCGCCGCCGAGCGGGACGCCGACGCGGGCGGCTTCGACATCGACGACGTGGCCGAGGCGATCGTGGCGAAGCTGGTGCGCCGTCACCCGCACGTGTTCGGCTCGGTCTCGGTCTCCGGCGCGGACGAGGTGAGCGACAACTGGGACGCGATCAAGGCGGCCGAGCGCGCGGCGAAGGGCAAGGACGCCTCGGTCCTCGCCGGGGTGCCGATGGGCCAGCCCGCGCTCTCCCTCGCGGCGCAGCTGCTCGGCCGCGCCACCCGCGCCGGCGCCCCGCCGGAGCTCGCCGAGGACGTCGGCTCGGGGCTCGGCGCCCGGCTGTTCGCGCTGGTGCGCGAGGCGCAGCAGGCGGGCCTCGACCCGGAGGCGGAGCTGCGCGCCGCCGCCCGCGCGTACCGGGACCGGGTGCGGGAATGGGAGGCGTCCCGGGACTCCGCCGCGCCCTGACGCACGGTCCCTCCGCGGGGTCCCGGCGCGGGTACGCGCCCGGGCGCCGATTCGGCGTCCGGATCCGTGTCCTGATGCGGATGTGGCACGTGTGGCCGACGTGGCGGTCGCGGGCGGGCCGGATAGGCTCTTGACGTAACTTGGGGACCTACCTCTAGGAGTGCTTCGTGGCTTCCATCGAGGCCGTAACCGCGCGTCAGATCCTCGACTCCCGGGGCAACCCGACCGTGGAGGTCGAGGTCGTTCTGGACGACTACAGCACCGGCCGCGCCGCGGTACCCAGCGGCGCGTCCACGGGGCGGTTCGAGGCCGTCGAGCTCCGCGACGGCGAGGCCGCGTACGGCGGCAAGAGCGTGGAGAAGGCCGTGCTCGCGGTGACCGACGAGATCGCCGACGAGATCCACGGCATCGAGGCCGAGGAGCAGCGGATCATCGACCAGACGATGATCGACCTCGACGGCACGCCGAACAAGTCCCGCCTCGGCGCGAACGCCATCCTCGGCGTGTCCCTCGCCGTGGCGAAGGCCGCCGCGGAGAGCGCCGACCTGCCGCTGTTCCGCTACGTGGGCGGGCCGAACGCGCACGTGCTGCCGGTCCCGATGATGAACATCCTCAACGGCGGCGCGCACGCGGACACGAACGTCGACATCCAGGAGTTCATGATCGCGCCGATCGGCGCGGAGACCTTCTCCGAGGCGCTGCGCTGGGGCGCGGAGACCTACCACGCGCTCAAGGCGGTGCTCAAGGAGCGCGGGTACGCCACCGGCCTCGGCGACGAGGGCGGCTTCGCCCCGAACCTGCCGTCGAACCGGGACGCGCTCGACCTCATCGTCGCCGCGATCGAGAAGGCCGGGTACACCCCCGGCGGCGACATCGCCCTCGCGCTCGACGTCGCCGCGTCCGAGTTCCACGACAACGGCGTCTACACCATCGAGGGCAAGGGCCGCAGCGCCGAAGAGATGATCTCCTACTACCAGGAGCTGGTCGACGCCTACCCGCTCGTCTCCATCGAGGACCCCCTCAACGAGGAGGACTGGGAGGGCTGGAAGGCGATCACCCAGGCGCTCGGCAACCGCGTCCAGCTCGTCGGCGACGACCTGTTCGTCACCAACCCCGAGCGGCTCGCCCGCGGCATCGCCGAGGGCGTGGCGAACGCGCTGCTGGTCAAGGTGAACCAGATCGGCACGCTGTCGGAGACCCTCGACGCGGTCGAGCTCGCCCACCGGGCCGGCTACCGGTGCATGATGAGCCACCGCTCCGGCGAGACCGAGGACGTCACCATCGCCGACCTCGCGGTCGCCACCAACTGCGGCCAGATCAAGACCGGCGCCCCGGCCCGCTCCGACCGGGTGGCGAAGTACAACCAGCTCCTGCGCATCGAGGAGCTGCTCGACGACGCCGCCGAGTACGCCGGTCGCAAGGCCTTCCCGCGCTTCACCGGCTGAGGCGATGCGGCGTCCGCAGTTGACGGGGCGGGCGGCGATCCTCGCGGTCGTCGTCTGCGCGATCGTGATGAGCCTCGCCTACCCGGTGCGCGAGTACATCGCCCAGCGGCGGCAGATCGCCGAGCTGGAGGAGCAGCGGGCCCGGGGCCTGGAGGAGCTGCGGCGGCTCACCGAGCAGAACCGCAGGCTCTCCGATCCCGAGTACATCCGGCAGCAGGCGCGCGCCCGCCTGCACTACTGCGGCGCCGGTGAGAAGTGCTACGTCGTGGCGGACGATCCCGCCCGCGACGACCGGTCCGACCGGAAGGCCGAGACCCGGTCCGATCCCAAGGTTCCCTGGTACCAGGCGCTGTGGGAGTCGACGCAGGCCGCCGACGCGGGCACCGGACGCCGCGCCGGCGGCAGCGGCGGCGAGCGGGGCGAGGCCGCGCGGTGAGCGCCCGCCGGGGAACCGGCGGACCGGGCGGTCCGCCGCTTCGGGCAGGATGGGGGCAGGACAACGCCGGTACGGGAACGGGAGCGGCATGATCGATCCAAGGGATGTGGCGGCGGTCGGGCTGCAGCTCGGGCGCAAGCCGCGGGCGATGCGCCGGGTCGCGCATCGGTGCCCGTGCGGACTGCCGGACGTGGTGGAGACCGCGCCGCGGCTGCCCGACGGCACGCCGTTCCCCACGTTGTTCTACCTGACCTGCCCGAAGGCGGCCTCGGCGATCGGCACCCTGGAGAGCTCGGGGCTGATGCGCAGGATGCGGGAGCGGCTCGCCGAGGACCCCGAGCTCGCCGCCCGCTACCAGGCCGCGCACGAGGACTACCTCGCCCGGCGGGCGAAGGCCGGCGAGGAGGAGGGCCTGGAGCCGCTGCCGGAGGGCATGCAGAGCGCCGGCGGCATGCCGACCCGGGTGAAGTGCCTGCACGCCCTGGTCGCGCACGAGCTCGCCGTACCGGGGATCAACCCGTTCGGCCGGGAGGCGCTCGACATGCTCCCCGAGTGGTGGGCCGGAGGCCCGTGCGTGCGGGTGCCCGAGCCGGAGGAGGAGGGCGAATGAGGGTCGCGGCGATCGACTGCGGCACGAACTCGGTACGGCTGCTCATCGCCGACGTCACCGACGGCGGGCTCGCCGACGTGGAGCGGCGCATGGAGATCGTCCGGCTCGGCGAGGGCGTCGACCGCACCGGGCGGCTCGCCCCCGAGGCGCTCGACCGCACCTTCACCGCGATGCGCGGGTACGCCAAGCTGATCGCCGTGCACGCGGCCGGCGGGCCGACGCCGGTGCGGGTGGTGGCGACCAGCGCCACCCGGGACGCCGCCAACCGGGACGCGTTCGTCACCGGGGTGCGGGAGATCTTCGGCGTCGACCCGGAGGTGGTGAGCGGCGACGAGGAGGCCCGGCTCTCGTTCACCGGCGCCACCGGCGACCTGCCTTCGGAACTCGCCGAGCCGTACCTGGTGGTGGACATCGGGGGCGGCTCGACCGAGTTCATCGTGGGCACGGGCGGCGGCCCGGGGTCCGGGGACGTCGCCGGGGCGATCTCGGTGGACATCGGCTGCGTACGGCTCACCGAGCGGCACCTCAAGGGCGCCGGCGATCCCCCCGCGGCCGAGGCGGTGCAGGCGGTCATCGCCGACGTGGAGGCCACGCTCGACCGGGTGGAGCGGGCGGTGCCGGTGCGCGAGGCGCGCACGCTCATCGGCCTCGCCGGGTCGGTGACCACGGTGACCGGCATCGCGCTCGACCTGCCCGCCTACGACTCCGCGCGCATCCACCACTCCCGCGTCCCCGCCGCGCGGGTGAGCGAGGTGGTCTCCCGCCTCCTTTCGATGACCCACGACGAGCGCGCGGCGATCCCGGTGATGCACCCGGGCCGCGTCGACGTGATCTGCGCGGGCTCGCTCATCCTCGACCGCATCATGCGCCGCTTCGGCTTCGCCGAGGTGGTGGCGAGCGAGCACGACATCCTCGACGGCATCGCGTTCAGCCTGTACCGCCGGTAGCGGTCACGGTTTGGCCGCGGCCGCGCGAGCTGGCACGATCGGGCGTGTGAGTCACGTACCCCCGGGCAGCGGGTGGCCCGGCGACCCCGCGCGCCCCGGCACGCCGGTCGCGCACGACGCGGACGAGGTGCGCGCGCTCGCCGCGGCGAGCCCCGATCTCGGCGAGCTCGTCGCGCGGGAGTCGGTGTGCCGCGCCTGCCCCCGGCTGGTGAAGTGGCGGGAGGAGGTCGCCACGGTACGGCGCCGCGCGTTCGCCGACCAGACCTACTGGGGGCGGCCGGTGCCCGGCTGGGGCGACGAGCGGCCCCGCGTCCTCGTCGTCGGGCTCGCGCCGGCCGCGCACGGCGGCAACCGCACCGGCCGGATCTTCACCGGGGACCGCAGCGGGGACTGGCTGTTCGCCTCGCTGTACCGCACCGGGCTCGCCGCGCAGGAGACGAGCACGCACGCCGGGGACGGCCAGCGGCTGCTGGGGGCGCGGGTGGTCGCGGCGGTGCGGTGCGCGCCGCCGGAGAACAAGCCGACGAGCGAGGAGCGGGACACCTGCCTACCGTGGCTGGTGCGGGAGGTCGAGCTGGTCGCGGCGTCGCTGCGGGTCGTGGTGGCGCTCGGCGGCTTCGCCTGGCAGGCGGTCTTCCCGGCGTTCGGGCGGGCCGGGTTCGCGGTGCCGCCGCGCAGGCCGCGGTTCGGGCACGGCGCGCGGGCCGAGCTGCGCGCCCCCGACGGGCGCACCGTCACGCTGCTCGGCAGTTATCACCCGAGCCAGCAGAACACGTTCACCGGACGGCTCACCGCGGACATGCTCGATGATGTTTTCCGGCAGGCGGTGGAGCTCGCGAAATAATCGCCCGGCGCGCCGCGTAAACGGCCCGCCGTACCCGTGAAGAATCACCCGCCCTCACCCGGGGAAGGCGGCGTACGGCCAGGTCAGGGCGGGTGTGATCGATGGCATGATTCGATCCCGGCCTGGCGTGCGGTATACGCGGACCGGTGAATTCCCGCGGCGTTCCGCGGGTATTGATCCACGCGGCGGGTTCGCGCGGGCGTCCGCCGCGTATATCGATTGGTGATCTTCGGGGTCGATGTCCTATCCTTGCTTGTGAATCCTTTCACAAGCAGCCCGGGGGGCGCAAGTTGAATCGCGAGTCGAAGCACATCCTCATCGTCGGCGGCGGCTACGTGGGCCTCTACACGGGCCTGCGGCTGCAGCGCAGGCTCCGGCGCGAGCTGCGCGACGGAAGCGTGCGCATCACCCTGATCGACCCGCAGTCCTACATGACCTACCAGCCGTTCCTCCCGGAGGCCGCGGCCGGAAACCTCTCGCCCCGGCACGTCGTGGTGCCGCTGCGGCGGGTGCTGCCGAAGGTCCGCATCCTCAACGGCAGGGTCACCAAGGTCCACCACGCGGCGCGGACCGTCACCTTCCAGCCCAACGCCGGTCCGGTGCAGGAGATCGGCTACGACATCCTCGTGATGGCGGCCGGCTCGATCTCCCGGACGCTGCCGATCCCCGGCCTCGCCGAGGTCGGCATCGGGTTCAAGACGATCGGTGAGGCCATCCAGCTCCGCAACCACGTCCTCGCCCAGCTCGACATCGCCGAGTCGACCGACGACCCGGAGGTGCGGCGCAGGGCGCTCACCTTCGTCTTCGTCGGCGGCGGCTTCGCGGGCGTCGAGGCGCTCGCCGAGGTCGAGGACATGGCCCGGGACGCGATCAGGTACTACCCCCGCGTCTCCCCGGACGACCTGCGGTTCGTGCTCATCGAGGCCGCCGACCGCATCCTGCCCGAGGTCGGCCCGGAGATGGGCCGGTGGACCGCGAACGAGCTGCGCTCCCGCGGCATCGAGATCAAGATGAACACCCGGCTGGAGTCGGCCGAGGACAACGTCATCCGCACCTCGGACGGCGACGAGTTCCCGGCGGGCACCCTGGTGTGGACCGCGGGCGTCAAGCCCAGCCCGGTGGTGAACGCCGGCGACCTGCCGCTCGACGAGCGCGGCCGGGTGAAGGCGACCCCCGAGCTGACCGTGGACGGCGTGCCGGACGCGTTCACCGCGGGCGACGTGGCCGCCGTGCCCGACCTCACCCGGCCCGGCGAGTTCTGCGCGCCCAACGCCCAGCACGCGGTGCGCCAGGCGAAGCTGCTCGGCGACAACATCGCCCGGTACCTGCGCGGGCAGCCGCTCGTGCCGTACCGCCACCGGTACGTCGGCTCGGTGGCCTCGCTCGGCCTGCACGACGGCGTCGCCCACGTCTACGGCATCAAGCTGCGCGGCTTCCCCGCGTGGTTCATGCACCGCACCTACCACCTGTCCCGGGTGCCGACTTTTAACCGAAAGGTCCGTGTTGTGGCGGACTGGACGCTTGCGCTCTTCTTCAAGCGGGAAACCCTCTCCCTCGGCCAGCTGCACCGGCCGCGTGAAGCTTTCAAGGCGGCGGCCGCGGCGGCGCGGCAGCGATGAACGTCAGGCGGGGCCGTCCGGATGCCGGGCGGCCCCGCAACGTCGTGTTCCGCGGCCCCGTGACCGCGTGCCCGGTGTGGGACGCGGGCGCGGGGGCGATATCTTTTTGTGACATTGTTGATCCCTGTCAACCAACGGGGCGGCTCGCGCGTGCCTGTTCTGACGGCTTCCGATCACTAAAGGCCGCGACGAGAGTCGGATCACCCGGCAGGGTGGACCGTCGTCGGGCTAACGGGAGGTGGAGAATGTCGTGGCCGCGAGCCCCGCACCGGCAGCCGCCGGTGCCGTTTACGGGTACGCCGGTGACGCGCTCTCGGCCTGCTTACGCGCTTTATTTGTGTGGATCGCCTGGATGCCTTCCGCGCATACTGTTATGAAGTAAGAGAAGCGTCGTAAGATTATCCGGCCGCCGTTGAACGGTCGTAACATACGTTTGCGCCGCCCCCGTAGCCCAACGGCAGAGGCAAACCCCTTAAAAGGGTTTTAGTGTCGGTTCGAATCCGACCGGGGGCACGTGGCGCCACGATGCGTAATCGTCCGGTCGCCTGCGGAAACGTGCCAACAAAAGGCGATGGCCGGAGAAATGGCCGAAGCCTTGCCCCGGGGTTTCCGGAGGCGGCCGGAATGGTAACGCCGAGGCGATTTATCGGTGGCCGCCGAGCGGGAATCCGCTTTCCTGGAACGTTTGTCGCCGAGCGCCGCCGGGTTTTGTTCGGGCGCCCGCCCATTGCCCGGTCCGCCCGGGGTACGGCCGGTTCGGCGCCACGCGATCACCGCCGGGTACGGCGCGGCCCTCGGCCCGGGGACCGGCCGCCGCGCATTCGGGCCGGGCCGATGGGCCGCCGCGGTGCCGCCGGCGGGCCGTACCGACGGGAAACCGGTACCCCGAAGTCCGGAGTCGGCCACCGGACAAGCGGGAACCACGCAACCGGGCCGATCGTTCACCATTCGCCACGTACCTCCGCCCCCGGTGGTACGTGGTCGCGTTCCCGCCGGCCGTACCCGGGCCCCGCGCGGAGGCACGGGGACGCGGATGAGCGGACACGTGACGGGCGCACCGGCCACAATGCTTGACAAGGTCGGCGCGATACGACCGTGTGATGTCGATCAAATAGACTTCGCAGCACTAGGTCGCAGCGTGGAGGCAGCGATGCAGAGCAGGAACCCCGTATTCAAGAAGCAGCGGGTCGTGGGCCAGGGGGTATGGAACGCACCGCCGCCGTCCCCTGAACAGCTCCACTACATGTACAACGCGCCGTCGTACGCGCCGCCGGCCGCGCGCCCGATGACGATCGACGACGTGGTGGTGCGTGGGTTCATCACGCTCGGCACCCTCGTCGTCTCCGCGGCCGCCGCCTGGGTGCTCAACCTCGGCCCGGCCTTCGCGGCGCTCGGCGCGATCGTCGGCCTCGTCCTCGCGCTGATCGTCTCGTTCCGGCAGAGCACCAACCCGGCGCTCATCCTCGGCTACTCGGTCGCCTACGGCGTGACCGTCGGGGTGGTCAGCCACCTGTACAACGAGGTCTCCAACGGCATCGTCTTCCAGGCCGTGCTCGGCACCGCGCTCGCGTTCGGCGCCATGCTCGCCGTGCACTCGCTGCGGATCATCCGGGTCACCCCGAAGTTCACCCGGTTCGTGGCCGGCGCCGCCATCGCCATCATGGCGATGATGCTGATCAACCTGGTGGCGAGCTTCTTCGTCGAGGACGGCATCGGCATCCGCGCGGGCGGCCCGATCGCCATGCTGTTCAGCGTGGCCACGATCCTGCTCGGCTGCTTCTTCCTGCTCCTCGACTTCAACGACATCGAGCAGGGCGTGCGGGCGCAGATCCCCGAGAAGTACGCCTGGCTGATGGCGTTCGGCCTCACCGTCACGCTGGTCTGGCTCTACCTGGAGATCCTCCGCTTCCTCAGCTACTTCACCAGCAGCGACTGAGGTCCTTCGGCGTGACAGGGGCGTCCCGGTCCCGGGGGCGCCCCTTTGTCGTGCCCGTCCCGATCACGTTGGGTGGCCGACCGCGGACGCTTCGCGCCTAAAGATCTACCCTTCGTAACGAAGCGGTGTCTGTTTGGGCCTTGTCAGGACGGAACCCGTAAGGCAATGTCAAGCCAAAGAGGCTTCACCCGTGGAGGTGCCCATGTCGCTCAGCCACTCACCGGAGATGCACCGCAAGCTGATCGAGCGCGTCCCGGCGGTCACGGGTCGCGACCTCCCCGAGTGGTTCCGAGCCATCGACAACGGTCCCGCCTTCCTACGGTGTGAGGAAAGAGCGAACTGGCTCGCGCAGGAGCACGGGCTCACCCACGGCTTCGCCCGGGCGATCGTGCACGAGCACGAGCGCAAGCGCATCAGCCGCTCCGCCTGATCCCCGGGACACAAGGACGACGCGGCCCACGCCGGTTCGGCGTGGGCCGCTTTTCGTCGTCCGCGGGCGGTCCGCTCGGTCGTCCGCGGGCCGCGGTCAGCTCAGCCGCTCGATGATCATCGCCATGCCCTGGCCGCCGCCCACGCACATCGTCTCCAGCCCGATCGTCTTGTCGTGGAAGCGCAGGCTGTTGATGAGCGTGGAGGTGATGCGCGCGCCGGTCATGCCGAACGGGTGCCCGACCGCGATCGCGCCGCCGTTCACGTTGAGCTTGTCGATGTCGATGTTCAGGTCCCGGTACGACGGGATCACCTGGGCGGCGAACGCCTCGTTGATCTCCACCAGGTCGATGTCCTTGATCGACATGCCCGCCCTGGCGAGCGCCCGGCGGGTCGCCTCCACCGGGCCGAGGCCCATGATCTCCGGCGAGAGCGCGCTCACCCCGGTGGCGACGATCCGGGCGAGCGGGGTGATCCCGAGCTCTGCCGCCTTCACGTCGCTCATGATCACCAGGGCGGCGGCGCCGTCGTTGAGCGGGCAGCAGTTGCCCGCGGTCACCGTGCCGTCCGGCCGGAACGCCGGCTGGAGCTCGGCCACCTTCTCGTACGTGGTGCCGAGCCGCGGCCCGTCGTCCTTGCTCACCACCGTGCCGTCGGGCAGCGTCACCGGGGTGATGTCGGTCGCCCAGAACCCGTTCTCGATCGCCTTCTCGGCGAGGTTCTGCGACCGCACGCCGAACTCGTCCTGCTCCTTGCGGGAGATGCCGCGCAGCCGGGCGACGTTCTCGGCGGTCTGCCCCATCTCGATGTAGATGTCGGGCAGCTCGCCGTCCTCGCGTGGATCGTGCCAGTCGAGCCCGCCCTCGGCCATCTTCTGGGTGCGGGCCCGCGCCTCGGCGAACTTCGGGTTCTGGGTGTCCGGCAGGGAGTCGGAGCTGCCCTTGACGAACCGGGAGACGCACTCGACCCCGGCCGAGATGAACACGTCACCCTCTCCCGCCTTGATCGCGTGGAAGGCCATGCGGGTGGTCTGCAGGGACGAGGCGCAGTACCGGGTGACGGTGGTGCCCGGCACGTTGTCCAGGCCGAGCAGCACCGCCACCACCCGGGCCATGTTGTAGCCCTGCTCACCCCCGGGCAGCCCGCAGCCCAGCAGCAGGTCGTCGATCTCCGCGGGGTCGAGCTGCGGCACCTTGTCGAGCGCGGCCCGGACCATCTGCACCGTCAGGTCGTCGGGACGTATGTCCTTCAGCGACCCCTTGAAGGCGCGGCCGATCGGCGAGCGGGCGGCGGCGACGATGACTGCCTCAGGCATGTGGCCCTCCTGATAGGTAACGCTCCTCGTGCGGAGGCTACAACGCAGAAGGGCGGATTCCACGCGACACGGCGCAAAAAACAGAACTTTGTACGGTTCGGATAGCCGCCGTGGCGGTCAGGCGAGGCCGTACATGCCGGGCGTGGTGCCCGAGCCGTCCTTCACCGCGTGCAGCGCGCCCTTCTCGTCCCGCCACAGCCGCCAGCCGTCCTGGCTGCCGGTGAACCACAGCGGCGGCCGGGCCGAGCCGTCGTTCACCCGCTTGCCGGTGGCGAGGTCGAACTCGCACAGCGCGGCCACCGAGTAGAACCCGGTCGGGGTGATGTTCTTCAGCTTCAGCGGCTGCGGGTCGGTGACGCAGAACGACCAGCCGCGCAGGCCCTCCGGCTCGGTGGCCCGGCCGGTGGTGAGGTCGAACGCCGCGCCCTTCGCGTCCCGCTTGAGGAAGCCCAGGGTGCTCGGCCGCTCGGGGAAGGCGAGCCACCACCCGCTGCCGGGGATCTGCTGGGTGCCGATCTGGCCGATCACCCGGCCGGACTCGGCGTCGAGCAGCGCGAACCCGCCGTACTGGCCCTGCCCGTCCACCGGCCGCACCACCGGGGCGAACCCGGGGCTCCCGCTGGGGTAGACGCGCACCACCGAGGGCCGGATCCAGTTCACCTGGCCGTCGTCGAGCGACACCGAGAACATGCCGAACGTGGAGGTCGTCTTCGTCTCGGGGTTGGTGTACGGCGCGATGTAGCCGACGAGGTTCTTGCCGGACGCGCCGAACGCCCAGCCGCCGGAGAGGTCGACGCCGGGGCCGAGCGCCTGCTCGACCGGGGTGCGCCACAGCACCTTGCCGGTCTTCACCTCGCGGGCCTCAAGGAGCGGGTGCTCGGCGAGCCGGAGCAGCACCACCCGCTCGGCGTCGGACCACTCCACCTCCGCGATGCCCGGGATGCGCCACTTGGGCTCACCCGCGGCCGGGTCGAGCACCACCACCCGCGCCCGGGTCAGCTCGGTGTTCTCCGACACGCACAGGTACGGCCCGCAGCGCTGCGGCCCGAAGCTCGAGTGCAACGGGCGGACCCACTTGCGCTCGCCGGTGCGCGCGTCCCGGGCGACCAGGGCCGCGCCCCTGTCGCCGCCCGCGGCCGGCTCGATCGCGGCGACCACGCCGCCGCCGTCGCCGGTCTCCACCACCGCGGGGGCCTGCACCCCCATGCCCGGCAGCCGCCCGCGCATCGTCGCCGGGTGGGCCCACAGCTTCCGTCCGCTCGCAAGGTCGACGGCCACGGTCTCCAGCGCGCCGTCCGGGGTCATCGAGGTGGTCGCCGCGACGCCCGCGCCCACGGCGGTGCGGCTGACCACGGTCACCTGCGTGTTCTGCCAGCCGGGGAGCTCCTTTTCGGACGAGGTGGCCGCGTCGCCGCCGGAGCAGGCGGCGGTCCCCGCGAGCACGGCGAGAAGGAGGCCGGCGAGGGCGGGTCTTGCCTTGATCACGGACATTCCACTCCAAACGGGTGACGGCACGGCCGCGGAGGGTCACCGCACCAGGGCGTCGTCGACCGACGGCCCGCCTCGCCGGAGCGGACCGCCCACCGCCGAACGCGGAACCGGCCGCCCGGCCGGCGACGCGGGTCGCGGTCATCGCCGTGCCGGAGTCCTCCGCGGCGGTCGCCGCCGCGAGGTGTATCGGTTGTGATCCAGCGCCGCGCGCGGGCTTCCCCGCCACACCAACGCGGCGCATACAGAAGGTAGCACCGCGTAAGCCCTCCGCAGGCGGCGTCTGGCAGATGGATGGTAACGATCGGGATTTGGGCATCCGTCCGTAAAGGCCCGGCCCGTCCTCGGGGCGCTCCGCGCGGCCCCGGCCGGCCCGGCGCGCCGTACCGTGCGGGCACCGGTGTTCCGGTCACGGCGGCCGGGCAAGGTAGCGTGAACCTGCCGGATCCGTCCGGCCTGAAGCGTTCCAACGTTGCCCGTCAGGGCTTCGGCGACAAGGTGGTTGTCGGTGCGTGTGTATGACTCGCTCATCGAGCTGATGGGCGACACCCCGCTCGTACGGCTGCGCCGGGTGACCCGCGACGTCCCCGCGCAGGTGCTGGCCAAGGTGGAGTACTTCAACCCCGGCGGCTCGGTGAAGGACCGGATCGCGCTGCGGATGATCGAGGCGGCGGAGCGGTCGGGGGAGCTGCGGCCCGGCGGCGTGATCGTGGAGCCGACGTCGGGCAACACCGGCGTGGGACTCGCGATCGTCGCCCAGGAGAAGGGCTACCGGTGCGTGTTCGTGGTGCCGGACAAGGTCGCCCAGGACAAGATCGCGGTGCTGCGGGCGTACGGCGCCGAGGTCGTGGTCTGCCCCACGGCCGTGCCGCCGGACCACCCCGAGTCGTACTACTCGGTCTCCGACCGGCTGGCCCGGGAGATCCCCGGCGCCTGGAAGCCGAACCAGTACGCCAACCCCGATAACCCGGCGAGCCACTACGCCACCACCGGGCCCGAGATCTGGGAGCAGACCGAGGGGCGGGTCACCCACTTCGTCGCCGGGATCGGCACCGGCGGCACGATCAGCGGCACCGGCCGCTACCTCAAGGAGGTCTCCGGCGGCAAGGTGAGGATCATCGGTGCCGACCCGGAGGGCTCGGTGTACTCCGGCGGCACCGGCCGGCCGTACCTGGTGGAGGGCGTCGGCGAGGACATCTGGCCGGAGACCTACGACCGCGGCATCTGCGACGAGGTGATCGCGGTCTCCGACAAGGACTCGTTCACCATGACCCGGCGGCTCGCCCGCGAGGAGGGCCTGCTCGTCGGCGGCTCCAGCGGCCTCGCGGTGGTCGCCGCGCTGCGCGTGGCCGAGCGGGCCGGGCCGGACGACGTGGTCGTGGTGCTGCTGCCGGACGGCGGCCGCGGCTACCTGTCCAAGATCTTCAACGACGAGTGGATGGCCGACTACGGCTTCCTCACCACCGGCGGCGAGGAGGGCCTGGTGCGGGACGTGCTCGGCCGCAAGCCGGGCGACCTGCCGCAGTTCGTGCACGCCCACCCGCACGAGACCGTGGGCACCGCGATCTCGATCATGCGCGAGTACGGCGTGTCGCAGCTCCCGGTGATGAAGGAGGAGCCGCCGGTGATGGCCGCCGAGGTGGTCGGCTCGATCGTGGAGCGGGACCTGCTCGACGGCCTCTACCGGGGCAAGGTCGGCCCGGACGACCCGGTCGGCGAGCACATGTCCGCCCCGCTGCCGATGATCGGCGCGGGCGAGCCGGTGTCGATCGCGGTCGACGCGCTGGAGAAGGCCGACGCCGCCGTGGTCCTCGACGACGGCAAGCCGGTCGGCCTGGTCACCCGGCAGGACCTGCTCGGCTTCCTCGCGGGCCGCTGATCCCGCGCGGCCACCCGCCGCCGTTGGGCCTGTTCGGCGGCGGGTGGCCGACCTATGCTGGCCGCATGGGCGAACGTGGGAGTGCGGCACCCCCTCCCACGTCCGTGACGCCCCGCTCCGGGACGGCGGAGCGACGCCCGGAGCTCGACGCGATCCGCGTCCTCGTCGTCGCCGGGCTGGTGTTCTTCCACTCGGCGCTGGTCTTCGACACGCGGGACGACTACTACGTGAAGAACGCCGCCACCACCGAGGTCACGACGTACCTCGCCGGCCTCGCGGTGCTCTGGGCGATGCCGATGCTCTTCCTCGTCAGCGGCGTCGGCGCCTGGTACTCGCTGCGCCGCCGCGGCGCCGGGGGCTTCACCGTGGAGCGGCTGCGGCGGCTCGGCGTGCCGCTGCTGTTCGCGACCGTCGTGCTGCTGCCGCTGCCGCAGTGGCTGCGGCGGCTCGGCGAGGGCGGCCGGGAGTCGTACGCGGAGTTCCTGCCGTTCTTCTTCGACGTCCGCCTCGACCTCGCCGATTTCCCGTTCGTCGTGCGGGGCGAGTACTTCGAGAGCGGGCACCTGTGGTTCGTGGTGCTGCTGCTCGCGTTCTCGCTGCTGCTCGCGCCGCTGGTGCGGTGGTTCCCGCGCGGCGCCGCCCGCCGGGTCCGGGAGGCGCTCGCCGCGGCCGTGCGGGCGCGCGGCCTGGTGCTGGTGCTGCCCGCGATCCCGCTCGCGCTGGTCAGCGCGCTGCACGGCCTGGAGGAGGGGTTCGCCGCCTGGAGCCGGTGGGCGTACCTGCTGTTCTTCCTGTACGGCTACGCGCTCGCGGCCGAGCCGCGGCTGCGCGAGGCGATGCGGCGGGACGCGATCTGGGCGGCCGCCGCCACCGTCGTGCTGTTCGGGATCGGGATGCCGGTCTTCCTCGCCGTGGGCGAGACGACCGGGGCCGACCCGTTCACGGCGATGATCCCGGCGGCGATGGGCGCCCGCGCGATGTACGGCGCGGCGGGCTGGTGCTGCCTCGTCGCGATCCTCGGCCTGCTCGACCGCCGCCGGGCGCGCAGGCCGGCCGTTGCCGCGTCGTCACCCGCGTCGTCGGGGCAGGCGACGGCCGCGCCGCCCGGCCGTACGCGCCGGGTGTACGCCTATCTCGCCGCCGCCGCGTTGCCGCTGTACATCCTGCACCAGCCGGCCGTGGTCGCCGTCGCCTACCAGGTGGTCCGCTGGGACGCCCCGATCCCGGTGAAGTACCTGGTGATCGTGGCGGCCGCGGGCGCGCTCACGCTCGCCGCGTACGACCTGCTGGTACGGCGCACCCGGGTGACCCGGTTCCTGTTCGGGATGCGTCCGGCGCGCTAGGTGTCGCACTTGAGCACCGCGCACACCTCCCAGGCCCCGTCGACGGTCTGGCCGTAGGTGAGGGTGCCGCCGAGGGCCTCGACCCGCTCGGCCATGCCGACCAGGCCGAAGCCGCCGCCGAGCCGCCGCAGCCTGGAGTCGCCCGCGCCGCCGAAGCTGCCGCCGCCGTAGTTGCGGACGCGGAGCCGTACCCCCTCGGGCACGAGGGAGAGGTCGACCTCGACCCAGGCGCTGCCCGGGGCGTGCTTGCGGATGTTGGTGAGCGACTCCTGCAACACCCGGTGCAGGGTGGTGAGCACCTCGGGCGGCAGGTTCGCCGAGCTCACCCCCTGCCCGATCTCGAAGGCGACCTTCGGGCCGCCGTTCGCGGTGAAGTTGTCGACGAGGGCGCGCAGGTCGCTCAGCGCGGCCCCGGGGGTGCGGGCGGCGTCGTCGTCCGAGCGCAGCACGGAGACGAGCCGCCGCATCGAGGTGAGCGCCTCGGTGCCCGCGGCGGCGATCGCGTCGAGCGCGGGCGGCACCGCCTCCGGCTTCTGCTCGGCGATCGTGCGGGCGGCCTGGGCCTGCACGACGATCCCGGTGATGTGGTGGGCGACGAGGTCGTGCAGCTCGCGGGCGATGTCGAGCCGCTCGGCCCGGCGCACCGCCTTGACCGCCTCCTCGCGGCGTTCCTGCTGGTAGCGCAGGTACCCTCCGATCGCCGCCGCGGTCGACCAGAGGACGAAGAACATGAAGCCGAGCGTGATCTCGCCCGGTGAGGAGTACCGGGCCGCGGACAGCTCCAGCACCACCATGTCCGCGATCGCCAGCCCCGCGGCGAGGAGGAACGGCTTGACCGTGCGCAGCGCGGTGATGGGGAGCAGCAGCAGCGCCCCCACCTCGGTGGCCCCGGGGTAGCCGTAGAAGTTGGACAGCTCGCTCAGCGTCACGTGGAACGCCGAGGTGAGGAACGAGACCACAAGGAAGACCGGCATGGCCACCCGCAGCCACCGGTGCCGGAGGAGTACGGCGACGAACCCGAGCACGCTGCTCACCGTCACGGGCACCTCGGCCACGACGGCCTGGAGGTTGAGCAGCACGATCACGTCGAACAGCAGGGCGAGCAGGAAACAGCCGATCAGCGCGAGCTCGCTGAGCCGGCGGATGATGACCACGAAACGGTGTATGTCGCCCACGGAAAACGAGCCTATGGCCCCGGTCAAAACCCGGCCATCGGCCTTTTGGCCGAGGGGACCGGCGACGGACCACCTCTTCGGCCGAAGTGCCGGCGGGCCCTGACGGCGCACGCTGGGAGCACGACAGAAGGAGGGTCACCCCAATGACGGTCATCGCAATCGTGCTCGCCGGCCTCGCCGTGCTCCTGGTCATGCTGCTCGTGGTCGCCGACCCGGTGCTGCTCTCCCGCATCAACGGCGAGCCGGCCGAGGGCGCCAGCGGGCGCCACCTGGCCACCCACCCCGAGCTGCGCCGGCCCGCGGCGTCCCCTTTCGCCGCCGCCGTGCACGTCCCGGGGCCGCGCGCGCCGCACCCCAGCGAGACGCGCCGCACGGCCGGGGTGTGAGTCCCCATGTCCGGGGCGGATACCCTCGGACGCATGACTGAAGGCTTCGAGACCCTGGCCATTCACGCCGGGCAGGAGGCCGACCCGCGCACCGGCGCGGTGGTGCCTCCGATCTACGCCACCTCGACCTACAAGCAGGACGGGGTCGGCGGCCTGCGATCGGGATACGAGTACAGCCGGACGGCGAACCCGACCCGGACCGCGCTGGAGGAGTGCCTGGCCGCGCTGGAGGGGGGCGTGCGCGGCCTCGCGTTCGCGTCCGGGATGGCCGCCGAGGACACCGTGCTGCGCGCCCTGTGCCGGCCGGGGGATCACGTCATCATCCCGAACGACGCCTACGGCGGGACCTACCGCCTGTTCCACAAGGTCTACGCGCGGTGGGGGCTCACCTTCGACCCGGTGCCGCTCGGGGACCTCGACGCGGTGCGCGCCGCGATCACCCCGGCCACCCGGCTGATCTGGGTGGAGACCCCGACCAACCCGCTGCTCGGCGTCGCCGACATCGCCGCGCTCGCCCAGCTCGCCCGCGAGGCGGGGGCACGGCTCGTGGTGGACAACACCTTCGCCTCGCCGTACCTGCAGCAGCCGCTCGCCCTCGGGGCCGACATCGTCGTCCACTCGACCACCAAGTACATCGGTGGCCACTCCGACGTGGTCGGCGGCGCGATCGTCACCTCGGACGCGGAGCTCGGCGAGCTGTTCGCCTTCCACCAGAACGCCATGGGCGGGGTAGCCGGGCCGTTCGACGCCTGGCTCACCCTGCGCGGGGTCAAGACGCTCGCGGTGCGCATGGACCGGCACTGCGACAACGCCGAGCGCGTGGTGGAGATGCTCTGCTCACACCCGAAGGTGACCCAGGTCTACTACCCGGGCCTGCCCACCCACCCCGGCCACGAGGTCGCGGCGAAGCAGATGCGCCGGTTCGGCGGCATGGTGTCGTTCCGCGTGGCCGGCGGCGAGGAGGCGGCGGTGCGGGTGTGCGACCGCGCCAGGCTGTTCACCCTGGGCGAGTCGCTCGGCGGCGTGGAGTCGCTGATCGAGCACCCCGGCCGGATGACCCACCAGTCGGTGGCGGGCTCCCCGCTCGAGGTGCCCGGCGACCTGGTGCGCCTCTCGGTCGGCATCGAGTCGGTCGACGACCTGCTCGCCGACCTCACCGAGGCGCTTCGCTGAGACCCCGGGACGCTCCGGCGTGGCGGGCGCAGGCCCGGTCGCGGGCCCGCCGCCCGCGGCCGGGACTACGCCTGCGGCGGGCTGCCCCAGACCATGAGCACGAGGATCACGAGCCAGATCAACGCGACGAGGCCGCCGAGCGCGGCGATCCGCCCGGTCTGCGCCTTCGCGTCATCCTCCGGCGAGTCGTTCGACAGCACCCGTACCGCGGTGGCCTGGTCCCGGTCGATGACCACCAGCAGCACCAGGCTGACGATGAACAGCGTCATCGACACCGACATGTACGGCGCGCCGAGGAAGCCGCGACCGAGCAGCGCGCCGAACACGAAGACGCCGACGGTGAGCACGCCGAAGATCCGCGTGCCGCGGTGCAGGTAGCGCACCACCTCGACGTTCCGCTGCCGGATGTACCGGGGCGTGGCCCCGGTGAACGCCGCCACCGGGCCGAGCGTGAACATGGAGAACGCTATGTGCAGCCACAGCAGCACTTGGTCGAACAGCGTCATGTGCCCGAGCGTAGCGGCTCGGTGATCAGATCGGCAGGTGCGCCCGCCCGCCGGCATCCGGCCGTACGGCTCAGCGGCGGCGGGTGCGGGCGCGCAGGAAGTCGCTCACCACGTACTCGCCGAGGCGCTCGGCACTCGGCGAGAACACCCGGCCGCCGTTGCGGCGGGCGACCTCGTCGACGAACGCCTTGAGCCGTTCGTCGGCCGCGAGCATGAAGATGTTGAGCGTGGCGCGGCGCCGGGTCATCTTGTCCACCTCGGCGAGGGTGAGCTCGAGCGTCTCCTTCGACGGCGGCCACTCGAACCAGTACCGGCCGTTGCGCATGAGGTGCGCGGTGGGCTCGCCGTCGGTGACGATGAGCACGACCGGCTCGAAGTCGGGGTGGCGGTCGAGGTGCCGCCCGGCGATGAGCAGCGCGTGGTGCAGGTTCGTGCCCTGCACCATGTCCCAGTCGAGCCCGGCGAGCTCGTCCGGCTGGAGCACCCGCGCGTAGTTGGAGAACCCGATGATCTGCACCGCGTCCTGCGGGAACTTCGTGGCGACGAGGGTGTGCAGGGCGAGCGCGGTCTGCTTCGCCGCCGCCCAGGTGCCGCGCAGCGCCATCGAGTACGACAGGTCGACGAGCAGGCAGACCGCCGCCGCGGTGCGCCGCTCGGTCTCGGCCACCTCGAAGTCGTCCACGGCGAGCCGTACGGCACCGCCGCCGGCGCCGTTCGCCGGGCCGAGGCCGCCGCGCCGTACCGCGTTGACCACGGTGCGGACCACGTCGATCGGCTGCTCGTCGCCGAACCGCCACGGGCGGCTCGCCCCGGTGAGCTCGCCCGCGGCGCCCGCGTCGTGCTGCTCGTGGTCGCCGCGCCGCCCGGATTCGAGCGAGGAGAACACCCGGCGCAGCGCGGTCTCGCCGAGCCGGCGCACCGCCTTCGGCGTGAGCTCGAGCTTGCCGCGGCGGCGGCGCAGGTAGCCCTGCTCCTCCAGCTCGCGCTCGATCCGCTTGAGCACCTCCAGGTCGTCGACGGCCGAGCGGCCGAGCGCCCGCCGTACCGCGGCCTCGTCGATGTCGTCGAGCCGGGCGCCGGGGTAGTCCTGGCGCAGCGCGGTCTCCAGCTCGGCGAGGTCGGCGAGCTCCTGCAGCGCGGTGGTGGCGTCGGCCATGCCGAGCGGCCGGTCCCCGGTCATCCGCTCGGGGGTGTCCCAGGCGAGGTCGGGGCGGCGGGCGTACAGCCGTTCGCCGAGGCCGCGCATCTGGTCGGCGATCCCGGCCTGCTCCAGCGTCTGCTCCATCAGCGCCTGCAGCTCGGCCCGCTGCTCGGGGGTGAGCGAGGCGAGCAGCCGCCGGGCCGCGGCGGCGCGGCGGGCGAGCTGGTCGACGAGTTCCTCGAGGTTGCGCGGGCGCTCCGGGAACAGGTCGCCGTACTTCTCCATGAACCGGTCGAAGTCGGCCTGGGTGTGCTCGCCGCGGGCGTCCCGGTCGAGCATCTCGTTCAGCTCCGACAACATCTGCCGGACGCGCTCCATCGCCTGCGGGTCGGCGTTCGCGAGCGCGTCCCGCATGCCGCGGAACCGGGCGTCGAGCACCTCCCGGCGCAGCAGGTCGCGCAGCTCCTCGAAGGTCTGCCGGGCCGCCGCGGACCGCCAGTCGTAGTCGGAGAGCCGCCGGATCGCCTCGGCGGTGTCGGACGGCAGCGCGTCGAGCTCGGCCTCCCGCATGCGCGCGTCGTCGCTCGGGTCGGGGAACAGCTCGGCCCGCTCCAGGCCGATCGCCTTGTCGAGCAGCGCCCGCGCCCGTTCCAGGGTGCCGTCGAGCCGCCCGCGCTCGCGCAGCTCCCGGCGGCGCTCGCGGACCTGGCGGAGCAGCTCGTCGAGCCCGCGCCGGCCGGGCGCTCCGGGCAGGCCGCGGCGCAGCAGGTCGCGCAGCGCGTCGAGCGGGGAGGCGCCCGCCAGGATCGCGTCCCCCATCTCGTCGAGGGCGGCACGCACGTCGTACGGCGGGGCCAGCGGGTCCGGCCCGTCGCGATACTCGCCGTAGCGGTAGCCGCTCATGGTCCCTCCTCGGGTCGGGCGCGTGGGGTGGCCTTGCGTGCCTCAGGTGCGGTAACGGGCCCCGCCCCCCTCGATCTCGTCCTTGGACAGGCGCCGCAGCAGGTAGAGGCCCTCGAGCGCGAACTCCAGCGCGGCGGCGGCGTGGCCGGGGGACTCGTCGCCCTCGCCCATGCCGAGCGCGGACATGATCTTCGACAGGCCGGGCACCGGGCCGATCCGGCGCAGCAGCTCGGCGGCCGGGACGAGGTCGCCGGACTCGACCTGGGTGCCCTCGCTGAACCTGTCGAGCAGCGGCGAGAAGTCGAGGGTGCCGAGGCGCTGCCGGAAGGTCTCCGCGGTGGCCCGGCGCAGCAGGTGGGCGAGCACCTCGGTCTCCCGGCCCTCCTCGCTCACCTCGAACTCGACCTTGCCGCGCAGCGTGTGCACCACCGCGGGCAGGTCGCAGATCCGGGTGACCGGGCGCTCCTCGCCGGTGATCGCGGCCCGCCGTACCGCGGAGGCGGCGGCGGTCTCGGCGGCGGCGATGGAGAACCGGGCGGACACGCCGGAGCGGGCGTCGACGGCGGTGGACTCGCGCACCAGCCGGGTGAACCGCGCGATCACCTCGACGAGGTGGTCGGGCAGGTCGGCGCCGAGGGTCTCCCAGTCGAGCCGGGCCTCCTGGCGGATCAGCCGCAGCTCGGCGTCGAGGTCGAGCGGGTAGTGGGTGCGGATCTCCGCGCCGAACCGGTCCTTGAGCGGGGTGATGATCCGGCCGCGGTTGGTGTAGTCCTCGGGGTTGGCGCTCGCGATCAGCAGGATGTCGAGCGGGAGCCGCAGGTTGTAGCCGCGGATCTGGATGTCGCGCTCCTCGAGCACGTTGAGCAGCGCGACCTGGATGCGCTCGGCGAGGTCGGGAAGCTCGTTGACGGAGAAGATGCCGCGGTTGGTGCGGGGCACGAGGCCGTAGTGCACGGTCTCCGGGTCGCCGAGGGTACGGCCTTCGGCGATCTTGATCGGGTCGACGTCGCCGATGAGGTCGCCCACCGAGGTGTCGGGCGTGGCGAGCTTCTCGCCGTACCGCTCGTCGCGGTGCCGCCACGCCACCGGCAGATCGTCACCCTTCTCCTCGGCCAGCCTGCGGCAGCGTACGCAGACCGGCGCGTACGGGTGGTCGTTGATCTCGCAGCCGGCGACGACCGGCGTCCACTCGTCGAGCAGGCCGGCGACGGTGCGGATGAGCCGGGTCTTGCCCTGGCCGCGTTCGCCGAGCAGGACGATGTCGTGGCCGGCGAGCAGGGCCCGCTCGAGGTGGGGGAGCACGGTGTCGTCGAAACCGACGATCCCGGGGAATCGAGGCTCACCGGAACGCAGCCGGGCGAGCAGGTTCTCGCGGATCTCGGCCTTGACCGTGCGGTGGACGTGACCGGTCTCGCGCAGTTCACGCAGAGTGTGAACCTCTGGGATTGGATGCACGGGATCGAGACTATGTCGCGCCTCGCCGTCACGCACCCCTCCGCGATCGCGGATCTTCCGCCAACGAGTGACGCGGAGAACGAGTTGTTACCTCTGTAGTGGGGAGAAACGGGCCAAGGGGACAAGCCGGACCTAGAGAGAGGCGAGACTCATGGCAGTGTTGACGAGTCGCTTCGCCGACGGTCTCGCCGTGGGCGAGATGGGTACCGATCTGGTCGCGACCGCGGAGCGGGCGGTGCGACAGGCCCTGTCGGGCCTGTCCGGTTCCCCGGACCTGGTGTGCTTCTTCATCTGCGGCGACGACCCCGACGACGTGACCCGGGCGGGTGTCCGAGCCATGGAGATGGCCCGCCGGGCCGGTGCGGACACGCACGTGATCGGATGCAGCGCCACGGGTGTGATCGGCGGCGGCCGCGGGATCGAGGTGACGCCCGCGGTGAGCGCGTGGGCGGCCACCCTCGACAAGGCGAGGATCATCCCGTTCGCGCTCGAGACCTTGCAGGCCGAGGACCGTTTCGTGGTGATCGGATTGCCGGAGCGGGACGGTGAGGACCGCGCCGCGATCCTGCTCGCCGACCCCTACAGCTTCCCGACCGACGCGTTCGTCGAGCGCTCCGGCCAGGTGCTCGGCGGCCTGCCGCTGATCGGCGGCCTCGCCAACGGGTTGCAGGGCCGCGGCTCGGTACGGCTGTTCGCCGACGGCCAGGTGTACTTCGAGGGCGCGATCGGCGTGCTGCTCGGCGGCCCGATCGCGGTGGACGCCGTGGTGAGCCAGGGCTGCCGCCCGATCGGCCGGTCCATGGTCGTCACCGCTGCCGAGGACAACCTGCTGCTCGAGCTCGCCGGCCAGCCCGCCCTCGCCCGCCTGGAGGAGCTGGTCAGCTCCCTCGACGAGGACGACCGGGAGCTGGTCGCCGCGGGCCTGCAGATCGGCATCGCCATGGACGAGTACGCCGAGCGGCACGAGCGGGGCGACTTCCTCATCCGGGGCGTGCTCGGCATCGACCCCGAGCGCGAGGCGATCGCCATCGGCGACGTGGTGGAGGTCGGCCGCACGGTCCGCTTCCAGGTCCGCGACGCCGTCGCCGCCGACGAGGACCTCTACGAGATGCTCGAGCGGTACGTGGAGCAGGGCCGCCGGGTCGACGGCGCGCTGCTGTTCTCCTGCAACGGCCGCGGCGCCACCATGTTCGGCTCCGCCGACCACGACCCGGCCGCGGTCCGCGAGGCGCTCGGCCCGATCGGCGTCGCCGGCTTCTTCGCCGCCGGCGAGATCGGCCCCGTGGGCGGCCGCAACCACGTCCACGGCTTCACCGCCTCCATGCTCATCTTCCGCGGCTGACCGGCCGCGTCACCCGGGTACGCGGCGGGACCACCCCCGCCCGTCGCCACGCCCGCCCGTCACCCGCGACCCCCATCGCCGCCCTCCGCCCCCGCCACGCGGCAGGCCGTGCCGTACGGCCCGCCGGTCCATCGCCCGGCGGGGTTGTCGTCCACCCGCACCACGCCCGTGTCCGGGTCACGCCACGCGCGCACGATGACCGGGCCGTACCGGTAGTCCGGGTGGGGAAGCATGTTCAGATCCAGCAGCGCCTGGCGGATTCGGCCCGAGGCCCCGTCCGGCATCGTGCGCAACGCCTCGACCAGGTGACGCCTCGCCGTGACGAACGACTCGCTCACCCCGCACACGCCGCGCCCGTCGCCGCCGTCCACGTCATAGACGTACAGCGGCGGCCACCACGGCCACAGGAACGCCCCGGCCGCGTTGGTCCTCTCCTCGGTCATGGGGCGGGCGCCACCTTCCGGCCCGCGCCCGGCCATCCCGCGCCCGCCTCGGCCTCACGCAACAGCTCTCGCAGCGCCGCGATCGTCCGCGCCTCCACCTCCCGCACGCCCGGCACCGGCGCCAGCGGGACCGCGTAGAACCGCCGCGCCCAGACCCGGTAAAGGATCAGCCAGCGCGGCTCGACCAGGTCGAGCCCTGCCGCGGCGGCCCGCTCGCGCACGTCCCAGAGGATGCGTGTCCACGGCGGCCGTGCCGTACCCGGCCGATGCCGTCCGGTCCGGCGGCCGTCTCCGCACCACGTCCTCATCGATCACCTCGTTTTCCCTGTCGTTTGCCGTGACGTGGTGTCATAGTTGTGTTGACTCTCCGTGATGAACAAGACGCGCTGTGTCGCCTGCTCGCCGCTGCGACACGGTGCGACGGATCGCGAGGGGACATGTCGGAGCGATCGGAAGCACTCGGCCCATGGGCGGGATTCGGCGCGGTGCTGCGGACGTGGCGGGAGCGGCGCGGGCTCAGCCTGCGCGGCCTCGCCGAGCGGATCCGGTGGGACCACTCGGTGATCGGCAAGTGGGAGCAGGGCAGGAACGCGCCGTCCGCCGCCGCGATCACCGCGCTGGAGGGCGTCCTGGCGACCGGCGGCGAGCTGACCGAGGCCGCGCTGCGTGCGCAGGCCATGGAAGTCGAACGGTTACGGGGAGAGATCCGGCGGTTGCGGAACCGTACGCTGCCCGCGAGGGCCGAGAGCACAGAGGATGTGGATCACATGGAACGGCGCGCGGCCATGCAGTTCCTTGCCGCGCTCGGCACCACGGCGGTCGTGCCGCCGAGCGCGATTCAGGCGATCCTGTCCGAGGTGAACCGCGCCATCGGGGACCGAGGCGACTTCGATCTCGACGACTGGGACCGGACGGTCTGGGAGTACGGCTTTCGCACCAACTCCGGCCCGCTCGGCGCGCTGATCGGTGAGCTGACGGCCGACATCGTCCAGGTCAAACGCCTCCTCGACGACAACCCGACGCCATCGGAACGCGCCGGCCTGCTCCGCATCATCGCCGGGCTCAACCAGATACTGGCAGGCGAGCTGACCCACATGCAGGAACCGTCGGCCGCTCGCCGGGCACACGCGACCGCACGCCGCGCCGCCGACGCCTCCGGCGACCGTGACCTGCGCGTCGCCGTGCGCGCGGGCCATGCCTGGAACGCCTACGCGTTGGGTGAGCATCCGCGGATCGTTCTCCGTCGACTCGACGACGCCATCCATATCGCGAACGGCGCGCCCAGCGCCGGGCTCGCCAACGCGTATGCGACTCGCGCGTTCGTGCTCGCCGTACAGGCGGACGCCGGGGACGGGGACAAGGACGCCGCCGTCGACGCCCTGCACAACCTTCACGACGTGTTCGAGCGCCTGCCCGCCAGTGCGACCGAGGACGAGGTGTCCATCTGGGGCTTCGCCGAGCGCGCCCTCCGGTTCAGCGAGGCGCACACCTTCGCGCTCACCGGGCGTCGGCGAGAGGCGGAACAGGCGATCTCCCAGGCGTTCGCCCTCTACCCGCCGGAACTGGTCCACGGCCTCGCCAATCTCCGGCTCATCCAGGCCTACACCCTCGTCCGGCAGAACGACATCCCACAGGGCCTCGACCACGCCATGGCCACCGTGCAGGACGTGCCGATCACCCCGGCCCGCCGCCGGATAACCGGCCAGGTCATCAACGCCCTGCCGGAAAAGGCCCGCTCCCTTCCCGCCGCCCGGGAACTGCACGCCCTCGCGATATCGGGCGCATCGCCGCGGGACGTCTAATACGGGGAATGCCGCGTCGTCGGCGAGCATGGCGGAACGCGAGGGGACATGGCGGAGCAGACGGGAACGATCGGTCCCGACCCCTGGGCGGCGTTCGGGGCGGTGCTGCGGATGTGGCGGGAGCGGCGTGGGCTGAGCCTGCGTGGGCTGGCCGAGCGGATCCGGTGGGACCACTCGGTGATCGGCAAGTGGGAGCAGGGCAGGAACGCGCCGTCCGCCGACGCGGTCACGGCGCTGGAGAGCGCCCTGGAGACCGGTGGGGAGCTGACCGAGGCCGCGCTGCGTGCGCAGGCGATGGAACTCGAACGGTTACGGGGAGAGATTCGGCGGTTGCGCAGCCGTACCCTGCCCGCGAGGACCGAGAGCACAGGGGATGACGACGACATGGAACGGCGCGCGGCGATGCAGATCCTCGCCGGGCTCGGGACCACGGCGGTCGTGCCGCCGAGCGTGATCCAGGCGATCCTGACTCAGGTAAACCGCGCTATCGGCGATCGGGACGGCTACGGGCTTGACGAGTGGGAGCGAACCATCTGGGAGTACTCCTATCGCGGCACGACCGGGCCGCTCGGAGCCACGATCCAAGGTCTGGCGGCGGACATCGTCGAGGTGGGGCGTCTGCTGGATCGTAGTACCGATCCGCTCGCACGTGCCGGGCTGCTCCGGGTGAGTTCTCAGCTTTCCGCACTGCTTGCTGGAGAGCTGGATGACGTGGGTAGCCATCACGCAGCCTGGCAGGCATGGCGGACCGCGCGACGGGCCGCCGACGCCTCCGGGGACCGCGACCTCGCCGTGTGGATTCGCGCCAGGGAGGCAACTGCGGCGTACTTCCTCGGGAAACCGGTCGAGGTGGTCACCCGTCTGGTCGATGAGGCCATCGGATTCGCCAAGGGCGCGCCGAGCGCCGGGCTGGCCAAGGCGTACGAGATCCGCGCCTTCGCGCTCGGCTCGCAGGGCGACGCAAGGGGGGCTCATGCCGCGTTGCGGGGCCTGTTCGAGGTGTTCGATCGGCTGCCGCACGCGGTCACCACCAACCGCCACCTGATCGGGTTCAGCTTCACCGAGGACCACGTGCGTTGGGATGCCGCCTACGTCTCCGCTCTCGTCGACGACAGGCGGCGGGCGTCACAGGCTCTCGATGCCGCGCTGACCATATACCCGCCCGAGCTTGTGCACGGCGTGGCGAATCTCCAGTACATGCAGTCCCTCAGCCTCGTCCGGGACGGCGACGTGGAGGAAGGGCTCAACCACGCCCTGGCGAGTGCACAGGGGCTGCCCGTCAACGCGGCGCGGCGGCACATCGCCGGTCAGATCCTCAAGGCCCTGCCGGAGAAGGCGCGTACGTTGCCGGCCGCTCAGCAGCTGCGCGCCATCACCGAGCCGGCCGCGGCCGTGTCGTTTCCCCGAACCTGACCAGGCGACGGGTGCGGAAACGAAAACCTGCGGCATTTTGCCGCGTCGGGTCGGACCGGGGGCGGAGCCAGCGGTGACATTCGGCAGGCGCGGCCCGGCCGGCCTGCTTCTTCGGGCACGGGTGAAACGTTCACGCGTGCCGCCGAAGGTTAGGGGCCGATTGTATTTCCGGCGTATTCCGCGTACCGCGGAAAGGGCTGAGCTTCCGGCCTCGCCGTTCTAAATGCGCTGCGGAGGATGATGCGCCCCGCCCGGTGCCGCGAGCCGGGCGGGGCGCATCGGGTGCGGAGGGTGGTTATCGGTTCGGAGGTCAGCGGTTCTTCGCGGCGAAGAAGCGGTACTGCGCCCGGTACGGCACGCTCTTGATCTCGCCGTCCTTGCAGGCCCGGGTGGGGGCGGCCCCGCCGCTGGTGGCGAGGCGCTGGATGTAGGTGACGCGGCCGAAGAGGCCGTCGCCGCGGTTCTTGGTGGCCTCGAGCAGGAGGAGCGGGATCGTGCCCTTGACCTCGACGTTGGCGATCGCCTTGCCCTCGACGAGCGAGCCGTCCCGGATCGACTGCCAGCTCGGGCCGCGGAAGTGGACCGCCACGGGCCGGTCGCCGGGGCCGAACAGGGTCGCGACCGGCTCGACGAACTCCCACGTGCCGCCGTTGCACTCGTAGATCTGGACGCCCCTGGCGGAGAAGGTGCCGATCGGGACGTTTCCCGCGGGCGGCCGCAGCTTGGCGGAATCCGGGGTGGCCGTGCGCGGCTTGAGCGCGGCCTCGGCGCCTTGGTGGCCCGCGTGCGGGGGGACGGGACGCGGGTGGGGGGTGGCTTCGGCGGCTCCGGAAAACGCGGCGATGAGGCCGGTCGCGAGCAGGCCGGTGGCGGCGACACGCTGCAGGGACGAAATAGACGCCTTGAGGGAGATACCCATCCAGACCCCCGTGACTCGTGTGGCGTGGGACAACGGCGACGATACCCGGTCGAGGTGATAAATGCAGCGTTATTCAGAAAAAATCGAATCGTGTCCGACGCGTGCCCGTCGGAGTGTCGCAAAACGGCCTGGCCGCAGACGGGCTTCAGCTTTTCCCGAGCCGACGCGAAATTCGATCGTGCAATCGTCACGAAAAGCATGTCCGGGTGTCACGAAATCGACCCGCAGGGACCCGGGGATCCTGCGCACCGGATGGTGAGCCGGCGGTGCGTGCCGGTCCGTCGGACTCGCACGGGCCACGCGCGGGATGCGGCCGCCCGGCGGCGGATCAGCGCAGGGCCTCGACGGGCTCCAGGCGGGCGGCGCGCAGCGCGGGGTAGAGGCCGGCGAGGAGGCCGACCAGGGCTCCGGCGACGGGGGCGGCGACGGCGAGGCGGACGTCGAGGAGCGGGGTCCACTGGCGGACGGCGGAGACGGCGACGACGGTGACGATGCCGAGACTGGCCCCGACGACGCCGCCCGCCAGGCCGACGAGGGTGGATTCCAGGAGGAACTGGACGGCGATGTGGCGGCGGGCCGCGCCGAGGGCGCGGCGCAGGCCGATCTCGGCGACGCGTTCCATGACCGTCACCAGGGTGACGTTGGCGATGCCGACGGCGCCGACCACGAGGGAGACCAGGCCGAGTACGAGGAAGAGGGCGTTGACGTCCTGCTCCACGGCGTCGCGGGCGCGCGTGGGGGTGGGCGGCACGATCACCTGCAGTTCGCCCGCGCGGCCCGGGCTGAGGGCGAGCGGGGCCTGGCGGGCGATGAGGTCGGCGGCCCCCAGGGAGGTGCCGATGACCACGCGGGTGACGTGGCGCAGGCCGAGGTCGGGGCCGACGGTGGGCGGGACGATCACGGCCGCGGAGAGCGCGCGTTCGCGCTTGAGGTCGCCGAGGATGCCGATCACGGTGTAGGCGCGGCCGCGGATGAACACGGCGGGCAGGTTCTCCAGGCGGGAGACGCCGAGCATGCGGGCGGCGTCCGCGCCGAGGACGGCCACGCGGTCGCGGCGGGCGACGTGGCCGGCGTCGAAGAACCGGCCCTTGAGCAGCCGTCCGCCGGTCGCCTCGGGGAGGGTGGGGGAGGCGGCGACGACCGGCAGCGTCCGGTCGGCGACCCGGGTCGGGTCGACCAGCGTGTTCGACCGTACGGCAAGGCCGGAGCCTTCCCTGGTCTGCGCGATCGCGGCGGCCGCGACCACGCCGCGCAGCCGGGCCAGCTCCTCGGGCGCGTTCCAGCCGATCGGCGCCTCGTCGTCGTCCGGCGCCTCGACGGTGACCGTGGTGGCGGTGAGCTCGTCGAAGCGGCCGACGATCTGGTTGCCCGCGGTCGCGGCGACGCCCAGGGTGACCACGAGCGTGGTGATCCCGATGACCGTGCCCAGGGCGGTCAGCGCGGTGCGCACCGGCCGTGCCAGCAGTCCGGCGAGCGCCTCGGCGAACAGGTCGCGCACGTCGGTACGGCCGCCGCGGGGCGTCGGCTTCGCGTTCATCCGATGGTTCTCCGTGCCGGTCGCGGGCGGCCGTCACTCCTCGGCGAGCACGCCGTCGACGATGCGGACGCGGCGGTGGGCGCGCTTGGCGACCTCGTGCTCGTGGGTGATCACCACGATCGTGTGGCCCTGGTCGCGCAGGTCGTGGAACAGGTCGAGGATGAGGCCGGTGTTGCGGCTGTCGAGGTTGCCGGTGGGCTCGTCGCACAGCAGCAGGGACGGCTCGCGCACGATCGCGCGGGCGATCGCGACCCGCTGGCGTTCCCCGCCGGAGAGCCGTTCCGGCGGGAAGCCCGCGCGGTGGCTCATGCCGACCTTGGCGAGCGCGGCCTCGGCCCGGGCACGCCGTTCGCCGCGCGGGCCGCCGCCGTAGATCATGGCGATCATCACGTTCTCCAGCACGGTACGGCGGGGCAGCAGGTGGAAGGCCTGGAAGACGAACCCGATGCGGTGCCCGCGCAGCCGGGTGCGCGCGCCGTCCCCGAGCGTGGTGGTCTCGATGCCGTCGAGCTCGTAGGAGCCCGAGGTCGGCCGGTCGAGCAGGCCGAGGATGTTGAGCAGGGTCGACTTGCCCGACCCGGACGGGCCGACGACGGCGAGGTAGTCACCCCTGCGCACGCGCAGCGAGACGTGCGCGAGGGCGTGGACCGGCGGCTCGGCGGGGAACACCCGGCACACGTCACGTAACCGGATCACGTCCGGCGGCCCGGCGGGCCCGGGCCCGGGCGGCCGTGGCCTCGCCGGTCGCCGGTCAGGAGTCGCCGAGCACCACACGGTCGCCCTCCTTCAGCGTGCCCGGGACGACGGGGGTGACCTGGACCTTGCCCGCGGCGGTGAGGCCGGTGCGCACCTCGACGTCGCGGGTGCGGTCCGGGGCGTACTCCACCTGCACCCGGGGTTTGCCGTCGGCGGAGGTGACCACGGCGCCGACGGGCACGGTGAGCACCTCGTCCTCGGTCGCGCCCACCGTGATGCGGGCGGTGACCGCGGCGCCGACGAGCGACCGCAGGCCCTTGGCCGGCCTGACCTGGAGCAGGACGGCCTCGGCGCCCAGGTCGGGGCGGGCCTCCTGGCCGCCGGCGCCGGTGCCGCGGCCCGGCTCGCCGGTGGCGGCGGTGGCGGCGCGGGCCTTCTCGCCGAGGGCGACGAGCGTGGCGGGGTACGAGCGGCCGCCGTCGAGCTCGACGGTCGCCGGCATGCCGGGGCGGAGCAGCTCGGCCTCCCGGACGTCCACCGATCCGGTGACCATGAAGGTGGAGCCGGTCACCACGGCCACCCGGTCCAGGACGATCTCGCCGGCCCTCACCTCGACCTTGTCCACGCGGGCGGGCAGGTCGGGCAGGAAGACGATCTCACCGGCCGGGATGCTCAGGCCGTACGTGCGCTCGTACGCGGCGAGGATCTCCCGGGCGGCGGCCAGGTTCCGCTCGCTGTTGCGCACCTTGAGGTCGAGCGCGCCGCGGTCGCGGGCCTGCCGGAGCGCCTGCTCGGCGGCGAGCACGGACTCCCGCGCGGTGCGTACGGCACGGCGCAGCTCTTCCAGGCGTTTGGCGTGGGCCGCGGCCGCCTGTGCCTCGAACGCCTCGAGGGCGGCCTCGGCCGCGGCGAGGTTGCGCTCCGCGGCGACGACGGCGGCGCGGAGCCGCTCGGGGTCGGCGGGCGGCGCGGACGCCGTGGGCTGGGCGCTCGGCTGGGCGGCCGGCGCCGTGGGGTGGGCCGTGGGGGTCCCGGCGGCCGGGGCACCGCCGGCAGGGGTGCCCGGACGGGTGGGCGCGGCCTTCGCCTCGGCGAGCGCGCGGCGGGCGTCCGCCAGGTCCTCCTGAGCCACCTCCACGGCACGGCGCAGCTCCCGCTGCCGGACCGCGTCCTCCGGGCTCATCGTCCGCGCCTCGGCGTCGGCGAGGTTGCGCCGGGCGTCGCGCAGGTCGGCACGCGCGTTGGCGAGCTTCGCCTTGAGCACGGTGAGGTCGCGCGCCTCCCGGGCCGCCTTCCGGTCGGCGCGCAGCGTCTCCTCGGCGGTGCGTACCGCCTGGCGCAGCTCGGCGAGGGTCCGCCGTTCGGTGATCCCGGGCTCCTGGGCCCGGTACCCCTTGTCCGCGTACCACCGCCGCACCGCGTCCGCCGTCGCCCGGTCGAACACGCCCGACACCGGCACGCCGTACCCCATGCGGCGCAGCGCCCGCTGCAGCTGGCGCACGTCGGCGCCCCTGGTCCCCGGCGTGATGGTGCGGTGCATCGGCACGGTGCCCTCGAGGGCGAACACCGGCCGCCCGTCGACCTCCAGCAGCACGGCGCCCTCGGTGAGCCGGCCGGCGCGCGGCGCCCTGGTCACCCGCTGCCCGCCGCCTCCGCCCGCGGCGGCCCCCGCCGCGCCCACACCGCCGTCCCCGGCGGCGCCGCCGGTGCCGCCCACGGCCCCCGCGAGCGTGACCGGCACCGGCGAGCCGTACTCCAGCCGCCCGCTCACCGCCACGGTGCTGGTGAGCCGCTCGCGGGTCACCGGGGCGGTGACCAGCGACGGCGCGGGCGGGCGGCGCGCGGCGGCCTCGTCGGCGGGGGAGCGCAGCCGGGTGCCGACCACCCAGCCGACGGCGGCGATCGCCAGGACGGCGGCGATGGCGCCCCCGAGCAGGCGACGCGGCGACCGCATGGCGGCGGCGCCGTCGGCGGTGGGGGCGCGCCGCCCGGACCTCCCGCGCACCGGCGCCTACTCCCCGAAGCCGTACTCGTCGCTCACCCGCCGGCCGATGTCCGCCTCCTTCGGCGCGTAGGCCGCGTAGAACTCCCTGCCGCACTCCAGGTCGTCCAGCGCCTCCTTGATCTCCCGGGTGAGGTACGGCCTGGCCTCGTCGGCCGTGATGGAGGGGATGGTCACGATGCCCGGCGGGTCCTCCTTCACTCCAGGGGGCGGGGTGTGCAGCCCGCTGCTGACCCGGTTCATCTCGGCGTTGTATTTCTTCAGGCCGCGCTCGGCGAGCGCCACCGGCGTGTCGGACTCGACCGCGTACCCTTTGCCCTTCAGGCAGTCGGCCATCTGCCCGGCGAGCCGGACCAGCCGCGCGTCCCCGTCGAGCTCCCGGGCTTTGAGCTCGGCCCAGCGCTTCCTGACCTTGTCCAAGCGGTCGAAGAAGGAGGACACCTCCTTGCCGGTGACCTCTTTCACCGCCCGGGACAGGCACTCGTCGCGGGCCTTCTCGTAGGCGCCCCGTTGCGCCCCGGAGAGCGACTCCTGGATCTTCACGTTGGGATCCAGGGCCTCCTCGTCGTCCGGGTTGACGAGCGCTTCGGTGCCGAGCTCCTTCGGGTAGACGATCCGCGACCAGACCCCGAAGCCGTACTTCTCGCGGTATCGCCGCATGGCCGCGTAGTCACCGGCGGCGAGTTTGATCTCCTCCTCGGTCTTCTCCTCCGGGAGATAGGGGACGTACCGGAAGCCCTGCTGCTTCATGCAGTCGGCGATCGCCGACTCGACGCGGTACTGCGCGCTCTGCTCCTGCGGTGCGGGGGAGGACGGGGCGGGCAGGGCGGCCGAGGTGTCGTCACCGCACGCGGTGAGCAGGGCCAGGGAGAGGGCGGCCAACGCGGCCTTCGGCACAGAACGGACGAACATCCGGACCTCACATCGGTAGCCGGGCATGGTCGATCAGGCGTACGTCGCGGATGACGCCGCCGAAGGAGCGCTTGGGGTGCGACGCCCGAAGCCGGGCGCGGTGCCACAGCGGGCGAGAGTCAGAGCAGGGCGTGCCGGCGCGCGCGGACGGGCACGGCCGCCGACACGAGGGCCAGCAGGGCCAGCACGGCCCAGTGGGACAGGTCGTGGGACGGGAACCGGGCGTGGTTCTCGACCAGGTGCACGAGCGTGACCAGCGCATACATGCCGCCCGCGACGGCCCAGCGCAGGTCGCCCGTCACCCGCCCGGCCAGGATCGCCAGGCCGAACACGGCGAGTTCGAGCACGAGCCGTGCGACGGTGCGCGGCGTGGCTGCGGTGGCCTCGAGCCAGGCCGGGTCGGTGAGCGCCACCGCGGGTACGGCGAGCCACCACCACGAGGAGCGGACCTGGGGCCGCCCGCCGCGCAGCGCGAGCACGAGCAGCGCGCCGAACAGCAGGGCGTACCCGGTCACCGGCGCGATCGGGCCGCCGAGGGAGTGGAGCGGGGCCTCGTGCCACACCCCGGCCCCCGGCCAGAGCGCGTCGGGGTACACGGGCAGGAGCGTGGCCCCCAGCCATGGCCGCCCCAGGGCCAGCCCGGCCGTCTTCACCCCGCCGGCCGCGACGAGCGGGAGCGCGAGGGCGAACCGGCCGCGCAGTACGGCGAGCAGGGTGAGCGCCGACAACCCCGTCCAGAGCGGCACGGATCCGGCGTACCGCACGAGCGTGGCGAGGTTGAGCACGGCGAGCACGGTCGCGCCGAGGTGCAGGCCGTCGGCCCAGGCGGGGCCGGTGGCCGCGTACGTCAGCCGGGTGCGCAGCCCGCCGGCGACGAGCGCGAGCGCCTCGCGCGGCGCGGGCATGCTCCGGCCGGGCTCGGCGACGTCGAGGACGGTGCCGAGCAGCTCCTCGCCGTGGGCGGCGCGGTAGCCGGGCGGGTAGGCGAGCAGCAGCCGCCGGTACCGGTGCTCCAGCCTGGCGAGCCGGAGGTCCGCGTCGCGCCGCGGCCCGGCCGTGCCGCACGCCGTACCACCGGCGGCGCTCGCCAACCGGCTCCCCGGCCGGCTCCCCGCCCTGGTCCCGGTCACGCGAACGCCTCGCCGGAGTCGAGGAGCCCGGCCACGACCGAGGCGGCCTGGCGCATGCGCGCCGCCTCCTCGATCACCATGCGGCGGCCGTCGTCGGTGAGGCGGAAGTACCGGCGCTGCCGCCCGTCCACCACCTCCTCGCGGTCCACCGTGATCACGTTGTTCGCGGCGAGCCGGTCGAGCGCGCCGTACAGGGTGCCGACGGCGAGCCGTACCCGGCCCTCGGACAGGTCCATCACCCGTTTGATGATCCCGTGTCCGTGCAGCGGCCCGCTCAGCAGCGCGGCGAGGATGAAGTACGTGGGCTCGCTGAGCGCGGGTCTCCCCTTTGCCATGCGGCCACCATACTTCGCCGCACGAAGTATGACAAGGCTGCCGAATCGGTAAGGCGCGGCACCCGGGGCACCGGGCGGCGCGGCGGCACGTGGCAGACTGCGGCCATGGAAGGTGCGCCATGGCTGTCCAGGTGAACTTCGACGACATCGTCGCCGCCCGCAAGCTGCTCGACGGCGTGATCACGCACACCCCGATGCCGCACTCCCGCGTGCTGTCCGAGCTGGTCGGCGGCCCGGTCTACCTGAAATGCGAGAACCTGCAGCGCGCCGGCTCGTTCAAGATCCGCGGGGCGTACGTGCGGATCGCCCGGCTGAGCGCGGAGGAGCGGGCGCGCGGGGTGGTCGCGGCGAGCGCGGGCAACCACGCCCAGGGGGTGGCGCTCGCCTCGAAGCTGGTCGGCACGCGGGCGACCGTGTACATGCCGGAGGGCGCGCCGCTGCCGAAGGTGGAGGCGACCCGGGCGTACGGCGCGCAGGTCGTGCTCACCGGGCAGACCGTGGACGTGGCGCTCGCCGAGGCGATGAAGTACGCCGAGCGGAGCGGCGCGGTGTTCATCCACCCGTTCGACCATCCGGACGTGGTGGCCGGGCAGGGCACGCTCGGCCTGGAGATCGTCGACCAGCTCCCCGAGGTGGGCACGATCGTGCTCGCGATCGGCGGCGGCGGCCTCGCCGCCGGGGTGGCGCTCGCCGCCAAGACGCTGCGGCCCGGGGTGCGGGTGGTGGGCGTGCAGGCGGAGAACGCGGCCGCGTTCCCGCTCTCGCTCGCCGCGGGCCGCCCGATCACGGTCGAGCCCTCGCCGACGATGGCCGACGGCATCGCGGTGGGGCGGCCGGGCGACCTCACCTTCGAGATGATCCACTACCTCGTCGACCAGGTGGTCACGGTGTCCGAGGAGAGCCTGTCCCGGGCGCTGCTGCTCTGCCTGGAGCGGTCGAAGCTCGTGGTGGAGCCCGCCGGGGTGGCGGGGGTGGCCGCGCTGCTCGACCGGCCGCACATGGTGGAGCCGCCGGTCGCGGTGGTGCTCTCCGGCGGCAACATCGACCCGCTGCTGCTGTCGAAGCTGCTGCGCCACGGCCTCGCCGTCGCGGGCCGCTTCCTCGCCTTCCGCATCCGGCTCGCCGACCGCCCGGGCGCGCTCGCCGCGCTGCTCACCCGCATCGCCGACCTCGGCGCGAACGTGATCGACGTGGTGCACGAGCGCATGGGCCCGCGGCTGCGCCTCGACGAGGCCGAGGTGCTGCTCCACCTGGAGACCAAGGGGCCCGACCACTGCGAGGAGGTGCTCCAGGCCCTCCGCGACGACGGCTACAAGCTCTTCTTCGGCTAGCGGTACGGCCGGGCCGTACCGGGCTCACCCCTTGAAGTCGGGCCGGCCCTTCTTGAACAGCCAGGCGTCGAACAGCCCGCCGAGCCGCTTGCCGGACATGCGCTCGGCCATCGCGATGAACTCGTCGGTGTCGCCGTGGCCGTACTTGTGCGTGGCCGCCCACTCGCGGAGCAGGGTGAAGAACGTGCGGTCGCCGATCTCCTTGCGCAGCGCGTGCAGGGTCATCGCGCCGCGCATGTAGACCGAGAGGTTGAACAGGTCGTTCTTCTGCGCGATGCCCGGCGGGTAGTCCCAGATCGGGTTGTTCGGCATCTCGTACTGGTTCTTGAACGCCGTCTCCACCGTGGTGTCGCCGGCCCGCTCGTTCCACAGCCACTCGGCGTACGTGGCGAAGCCCTCGTTCAGCCACAGGTCCCGCCAGCGCTTGATGCTCACGCTGTTGCCGAACCACTGGTGGGCGAGCTCGTGCGCGATGATCGACTGGTCCGGCTCGAAGCCGCCGTAGAGCGGCTTGGTCTGGTTCTCCAGCGCGTACCCGGCCTCGTAGTCGTCGACCACGCCGCCGGTGGACCGGAACGGGTACGGGCCGAACAGCTTCGACCAGTAGTCGGTGATCTTCGCCGAGGTGGTGTGCAGGTCGTCGAGCGTGTGCGCGTACTTGGGGTCGGCCGCGGTGAAGGAGGGGATGCCGCCGGGGGTGCGGCCGGTGCGCACCTGGAACCTCCCGACCGTCATCGTGGCGAGGTAGGTCACCATCGGGTTCGACTCGCGCCAGGTGAACGTGGTCTTGCCGTCCTTGGTCACCGGCGGCCGCACCTGCTCGCCGTTCGCGATCGCGACGAGCCCCTCCGGCACCGTGATGGTGAAGTCGAAGGTCGCCTTGTCCTTCGGGTGGTCGTTGCTCGGGAACCAGGTCTTCGCGCCGTTCGGCTGGCAGGCGACGAACGCGCCGTCCGCCGTCGCCACGAACCCGTACGTGCCGAGCGCGCCCGGCTGGTGGAACGGCCGCGGCACGCCGCCGTAGTCGACCTCGACGGTGAACTCGGCGTCGCGCTCCAGCGGCGCGGCCGGGATGATCGTGAGCTCGTCCCCGGAACGTTCCACCCGGGCGGCGGCGCCGTTCACCCGCGCCCCGCGCACGGTGAGCCCGTGCAGGTCGAGGTTGAACCGGGACAGCCGCTGTACGGCCTTCGCCCGGATGCGCGCGGTGCCGTCGAGCCGCTTGGTCTCCGGGCTGTAGGCGAGGTTCAGGTCGTAGTGGGCGACGTCGTACCCGCCGTTGCCGTCGGTGGGGAAGTCCGGGTCGCCGATGCCGGGCGCGCCCGCCACCGCGGCCTCCTGGGCGCCGCCCCCGGCCGGGTTCGGCGAGGCCGGGGCGGCCGGGCCGGACGCCCCGGTCGAGGCCGAGCAGGCGAACGTCGTCGTCGCGATGAGGACGGCCGACATCGCCGACCTCAACAGCGGTTTCCCCGTGCCCCCCATGGTTCGCAGCCTATGCGAGGAACGGCCGTGCACCGGGCAGGCCGCGACGGCGTTTCGGCGGCCTTTGCCGTCGCCGGGGTTTACACGCCGGGCCGTACCACCGGACGGTGGCGATAATCGATGACAAGGAGCGCAATCCGTTCGAGGGGGATTCGCCCATGGCGGTGGACCTGCTGGACGCGCGGCTCATCGCGCTGCTCACCGCGGAGCCCCGCCTTGGGGTGCTGGAGTGCTCGCGGCGGTTGCGCGTGGCCCGGGGGACCGTGCAGGCGCGGCTCAACCGCCTCATGGCGAGCGGGGTGATCACCGGGTTCGGGCCGCAGGTGGATCCGGCCGCGCTCGGGTACCCGGTGACCGCGTTCGTCACGTTGCAGATCCGGCAGGTGAGCGGCCACGACCCGGTGGCCGACCGGCTGGCGCTCATACCGGAAGTGCTCGAAGCGCACACGATCACGGGCACGGGTGACATGCTGTGCCGGGTGGTCGCGCGCAGCAACGCCGACCTGCAGCGGGTGATCGACGAGATCGTCGGCATCGAGGGGGTGGTGCGCACCTCGTCGGTGATCGCACTCGACACGCCGGTGAGCTATCGCGTGTTGCCGCTCGTCACCGCCCAGGCGGCGGCGGGCGGCAAGGGTGGACAAGGTAAAGGACAAGGTTAAGAACAAGGTTAAGAACAGGGTAAAGACCTCGCAAAGAGCAGCAAATAACCGATTTACGCCCCGATTAACCGTCAACCGGTCATTAGGCTCTCGATTGGGCCACGGGGTGTGTCCGCAACCAGGCGATCGGGGGGATCAAGGTGCGTGACGGCCGGGGGAAGCGTGGGATCAGGCGCCGTGTGGTGCGCTTCGTCCTGCTCGCCTTCTGCGCCGGACTGCTGCTCGGCATCGGCGGGTTCGCCCTCGCGTACGCCGTCACCCCGATCCCGGACGGCGCCAAGCCCGCGGCCCTCGCCCAGAGGTCCGTCATCTTCTACCGGGACGGCAAGACCGTGCTCGCCACCCAGGGGGTGAACCGTACCCGGGTGGCGCTCGACCGCGTCCCGCCGCACGTGCGCAACGCGGTGATCGCCGCGGAGAACCGCACCTTCTACGAGGACCAGGGCGTGTCGATCACCGGCACGCTGCGCGCGATGTGGTCCACCCTCACCGGCCGGCAGCTGCAGGGCGGCTCCACCATCACCCAGCAGATGGTGCGCAACTACTACAGCGGCCTCAGCCAGGAGCGCTCGATCACCCGCAAGCTCAAGGAGATCCTGATCGCGCTCAAGGTCGACCGGTCGAAGCCGAAGGACTGGGTGCTCGAGCAGTACCTCAACACGATCTACTTCGGCCGCGGCGCGCACGGCATCCAGGCCGCCGCGCAGGCGTACTTCGGCAAGAACGTCGGCGACCTCTCCGTGGCCGAGGGCGCGTACCTCGCCGCGGTGATCCAGCAGCCGAGCCGGTTCGCCGACCCCAAGGGCGACGACCTGAAGGCCGTGCAGGCCCGCTGGAAGTGGGTGATCGACTCGATGCGGCAGATCGGCGCGCTCACCGCCGACCAGGCCGCCGCCGCGCGCTTCCCCACGCTCACCAAGCCGAAGGGGCCGCTCTCGCTCACCGGCCAGAAGGGCCACATGCTCGCCCAGGTGCGCGCCGAGCTGAACCGCCGCGGCTACACCGACGAGCAGATCAACCAGGGCGGCCTGCGCATCGTCACCACGTTCGACAAGGAGCTGATGGCCGCCGCGCAGCGGGCCGTCGAGTCGACGCTGCCGGACAACACGCCGAAGAAGGTGCGCACCGGCCTCGCCGCGGTCGACCCGGACACCGGCGAGGTGCTCGCGTTCTACGGCGGCAAGGGCTACCAGTACGACAACGCGTTCTCCGCCAAGGTCCAGGCCGCCTCCACGTTCAAGGTGTACGCGCTCGCCGCCGCCCTCGAGGAGGGCCTCGGCCTCGGCGCCCGGGTGAACGGCAACTCGCCGATGCGGGTCGCCTCCGCGCTCATCCCCAACTCCGGCGGCACCTCGTACGGCGCCGCGATCGACCTGGTCACCGCGACCCGGCACTCGGTGAACACCGCGTTCGTCGACCTCGGCCAGCGCATCGGCCTCGACAAGGTGTTCCAGGCCGCGCACGACGCGGGCATCCCGGCCGACCAGCTCGAGCCGCACAAGGCCGCGGCGACGTTCCCGCTCGGCGTCGCCTCGGTGAGCGCGGTGCAGCAGGCCGCGGGCTACGGCGTGTTCGCCGCGGGCGGCGTGTACCACGAGACCCACGTGATCCGGTCGGTGCGGGACGCCTCCGGGGTCACCCGCGAGTTCACCGCCGAGGGCAGGCGGGTGTTCAGCCCGGCCACCGCCGCCGACACCACGTACGCCCTCACCCAGGTCGTCCAGGCCGGCACCGGCACCGCGGCCCGGCTCAGCGACCGCCCGGCCGCCGGCAAGACCGGCACGATGGACAAGTCGTCCGCGGTCTGGTTCGTCGGCTACACGCCGCAGCTGTCCACCGCGGTCAACATGTTCCGGGACGACAACAAGCCGGTCACCATCCCCGGGTACGGCGAGCTGTACGGCGGCTCGCTGCCCGCCCAGATCTGGCGGGCGTTCATGACCGAGGCGATGGCGGGCAAGCCGGTGGAGAACTTCCCCGAGCCGACCAGCTACCGGGTGTGGACCGACCCGTTCGAGGACGAGGGGGAGCCGACCCCCGAGCCGACCCCGGAGGTCACGGCGCCGGAGGAGCCCACCGAGGAGCCCGCCCCGCCGACGCAGGAGCCGGAGCAGCCCACCGGCGAGCCGCAGCCCGGCGACGAGACCGGCCGCCCGGACGGCGACACCGACATCCGGGTGCCCGATCTCTTCGACGACGACAGGGACGGCCCCGGCGGCGGCCCCGGTTCCGACGACCGGCCCGCCGACTCCGACGCCCCGTTCTTCGGCGGCCCCTCGCGGAACCCGTAGCGGCGGGGGTCAGGCGGCCCAGGGGACGCCGCCGTCCGGGGTGAGCAGCACCTTGACCGCGCGGCGCTCGTCCATCGCCCGGTACCCCTCGGCCGCGGCGTCGAGCGGCAGGATGAGGTCGAACACCTTGCCGGGGTCGATCCGCCGCTCGACGATCAGCCGGATCAGCTCGGGCAGGTAGCGGCGCACCGGCGCGGGGCCGCCGTGCAGGTGCACCAGGGACTCGAACAGCTCGTCCCCGGGCAGCGCGACGTCGTGGGCGAGGCCGACGAACCCGACGTGCCCGCCGGGCCGGGTGGAGCGGATCGCCTGCACCATCGACTCCTGGGTGCCGACCGCCTCGACCACGCTGTGCGCGCCGAGCCCGCCGGTCAGCTCCCGGATGCGGGCCACGCCCGCCTCGCCGCGCTCGACGATGATGTCGGTGGCGCCGAAGTGCCGGGCGAGCTCCTGCCGGGTCGGGTGGCGGCTCATCGCCACGATCCGGTCCGCGCCGAAGTGCCGGGCGGCGAGCACCGCGCACAGCCCGACCGCGCCGTCGCCGACCACGACCACGGTCTTGCCCGGCCCGGCCTCGGCGGCGTCCGCCCCGAACCAGCCGGTGCCGAGCACGTCGGAGGCGGCGAGCAGGCTCGGCACCAGGTCCGGCTCCGGCATCTCGGGCGTCGGCACGAGCGTGCCGTCGGCGAGCGGGATGCGGGCGAGCTGCGACTGGGTGCCGATCGTGGCCATGAGCACCCGGTTGACGCACCCGCTCTGGTAGCCGGACCGGCAGATCTCGCAGGTGTTGTCGGAGGCCCAGAACGAGCCGACCACGAACATGCCGGGCTCGAGCGTGGTGACCGCGTCCCCGACCTCCTCCACCACGCCGACGTACTCGTGCCCCATCGGCCGCGGCGCGGGCACCTCGTCCGCGCCCCGGTACGGCCACAGGTCCGAGCCGCAGATGCAGGTCGCCACGAGGCGGATGATCGCGTCGGTCGGCTCCTCGATCACCGGATCGGGCCGGTCCTCGACGCGGACGTCGTGCGGTGCGTACAGAACGGCTCCATGCATGATCGTGCCCTCCAGGGTCGCCGGGTGCCGGGACGGCCGCCGGGCGGCGGACGCCGTGCCGTACCGGGGTTGCGGGGTGACCGGCACGTGCGTCGCCGTGGGCCTGCGGGCGGCCGACCGGCCGGCGTTCGGGTCGTCGTCCGGCTCGGTGTTCAGCTGGGGCCGCGTCCGGTCGCTCGGGTACGGCGCGCCGGTCTGGTACGGCCCGCTCGGCGCGACGTGCGAGACGCGGCTCACGCCGCCCCTACCCCTGAGTGGGCACAGCTCGCGAACCGGACGGCAATGCTTGGCCGTACCGGGGCGGCGGGAGGTGATCGGCCGGGGCCGGAGACGCGATGAGGCCGGAGCCCTCGGTCCGGGGAAAGGGCTCCGGCCTCGCGGAAGGGGAACACGGCTCGGTGGAGCCGCCCCGGGAGGGCCGGCGGTGCGGGGAGCGGGCCCGGATCCGGCCCTCGTGCCGGGTCTCAGGGGCGCTTACGCGCCGATCGAATGAGCGGAACCCGGCCCGCGCGGGAACCGCCGCCGTCGTCGGGGTCGCGGAGGTGCAGGAGCCGCACCGGCAGGCGGTCCCGGACATGCGGCTGCGGAATGTTCGGTCGCACGTTGCCGAGCATCGCCTGGGTGTCCGCGCCCGGATGCGGCGAGTCCCACGCGAGCGGTTCGAGGTCGTCGAGGACGACCGGCATGCCCGTTCACCCCTGTCTGCCGGCGGGTTGCTCCCTTCTGATGGGTGAGTCGGGAATCGCGTGGAAAAAGTTCTGAACCGGGCAAAAAATCACTCGCGGTGACGGCGGGTATCCGATCGCGTGCCGGCATCCTGTGGCGGCGGTGTGACCGGCCGGAGAAAACGCCGGTGGGCGGGTACGGGACAGGCCGGACCCGCGGTGGCGGGCCCGGCCTCGGAGAACGCCCGGAGGTCCGGGTCAGAGGTTGTTGAGGTAGGCGAGGGACGGCATGAAGAAGTATTCGCCGCCCTTCATCGTCACCGTCTGGGGGACCTGCGGCAGCGGCGGGGAGAGCTCGTTGCCGCCCCAGGCGAGGGGGTAGCGCACGGGCACGTCCCTGGCGCCCTGGCCGATCAGGGGGTCGAGCCCGGTGCCGGACCGCGGGAAGTCGGGGTTGTTCGACCAGGCGCGCTGCATGAACTCGAACTGCCGCACCAGGCTGGAGTTGAAGGCCATGAACAGCAGGCCGACGCCTCCGGTCGGCCGGGTCTCCGGCGGGGCGTCGTCCCACGGGTTGTCGGTGCGCACGCCGTACGTCTGGCCACGGCGGGCCATCATCACGCCGAGCGTGCGCTCGGTGCCGCCGTCCTTCGACTCCCGGGGCGTGGTCTTGCGGATGTGCGCGAAGACCGGGCACTTGTTGCCGGGGTCGCCGTCGTAGTTGAAGTCGTTCACCGCGGGGGAGGGGTCCTCACCGGGCTTGGCGTACAGCCGCAGCGGCGTGCCGTCCCGGAACCGGCCCACGAGCATGGCGCCGGGGCGTTTGCGGTCCTCGCCGGTGAGCCCGAGCCGGTCGGCGAGCTGCTCCTCGGCCTGGCGGAACGCCCGCACGTTCTGCTCGAGCTTGCGGAAGACGAAGTAGCTGCCGAAGTGCCGGTTCGGGTTCGGGGCGAGGGGGTCGGCCACCAGCACGTGGCGCAGCGGGAAGAACGGGTTCCAGTTGTCCTTCGGCTCCGCCGCGACCTGGTCGGCGAGGAACAGCGGCTGGCTGCGGCCGTCGACGTATCCGAAGTGCTCGATGCCCTCGCCCTCCGGGTTGCGCTGGCCGAGCCCGGTCTCCTCGCCGAGAATCCGGGCCGTCGGCGGCAGCAGCTCGAGGATCGTGGCGCGGGTCGCGGCGACCGGCTCGGGGGTGGCGTCGCCGATCAGGATGACGGCGTGGATCTCCTCCCGGCACGGCTCCTCCCACTCGGCGACCGGCGGGTCGTTCAGCGTGCTTGTGCGCCGTTTCATTCCGGCCTGGAAAGCGTTGTCGGTGAAGAGATCCGTCGCGTCACCGATTTGGCGGTAACCCGCCTTGCTGATGCCGACCCCGACGTACGTCGTTCCGCTTATTTGCGACATGCGGAACGAGCGGAGTTCGCGTAGATGCTCCTTCGCCGATTTCATGAGCGGAACCAGGCGCCGCAGGAATCGCCGCCCGTCGCCGCCGTCGCCGAAGTGCAGGAACAGTACCGACAGGTGCTCCCGGACATGCGGGTGCAGGATGTTGGCCTGCAGGGTTTCGAGCATCTCCTTGGTGTCCTCGTCCAGATCCGGCGAGTTCCATGCGAGAGGCTCGGTATTGTCGAGTTCGACCGGCATGCCCTTTTATCCCCTTTCTTTGATAAAGACCTTCCTCCTTTCTGCGTAAGTCCCCAAAATTGGGCAGCGCTTTTCGCTCGGTAGGTAAAATTACGCAGGGTGATGGCCGGTGCGGCCGCCTCGGGCGCGTTCGCCCCGCGGCGGCGTCACCGGCCCTGCGCCAGCTCCGCGCGCAGCTCGTCCGGAGTGGTGACCGGGGCGCGGCAGGTGAAGCGGCGGCAGACGTACGCGGCCGGGCGCCCGTCCACCAGGCCGCGCGCCTCGAGCAGCGGCACCTCGGCCCGGCCGTCGGCGGGCTCGCCCAGCGCGATCGCCGCCCCCGGCACGTCGGCGAGGAACGCGGCCCGGTGCAGCTCCGCCGTACGCGGATCGCCCGCCGGGCCGACCACCGCCACCTCGACCGGCCCGGCCACGGCGGCCTGGGCGACCGCGAGTCCCCACCCGGCGAACCGGGCGAACTTCGCGGCGAGCGTGGAGACCACGCCGAGCGCCGACTCGGCCGCCTCCCGGTGCCGCGACGACCCGGCGAGCGCGGCGTACGTGAGCAGCGCCCCGGCCGCCGCCGACGTCCCGGACGGCGCGGCGTTGTCTGTCGGGTCCTGCGGGCGCTGGAACAGCTCCGCCCCGCCGTCGTCCGGCGTGTCGTAGAACCCGCCCCGGCCGTCGGGGAAGTGCTCGAGCACCACGTCGAGCAGCTCGCCGGCGAGCCGGTACCACCGGGTCTCGCCGGTCACGCCGTACAGGGTGAGCAGGCCCTCGGCGACGTCGCCGTAGTCCTCCAGCACCCCGGCGTTCGGCCCCGGCCGCCCGTCGCGCGAGGTGCGCAGCAGCCGCCCGCCGGCCACGTGCACCTCGGCGAGCAGCTCGGCCGCGGCGCGGGCGGCGGCGACGAGATCCGGCCGGTCGAAGATCACCCCGGCCTCGGCGAGCGCGGCGATGGCGAGCCCGTTCCACGCCGCCACCACCTTGTCGTCGCGGCCGGGCCGTACCCGGGCGGCGCGGGCCTCGCGCAGCGCGGCGCGCACCCGCTCGAACCGCGCGGCCTCGTCCGGATCGGCCGGGGCGCCCGGGTCGCCGGAGCCCGGCCGGGGCGCGAGCGGGTCGGCGAGCAGCCGCAGCACCGAGGTGCCGCGCTCGAACGTGCCCTCGTCGGTCACCCCGAACACCCGGCACGCCCACGCGCCGTCCTCGTCCCCGAGCACGCCGCGCAGCTCGTCCGGCGTCCAGACGTAGTACCTGCCCTCCTCGCCCTCGCTGTCCGCGTCGAGCGCCGAGGCGAACCCGCCCTCCGGCGTGCGCATCTCGGCGAGCAGCCAGTCCGCGGTCTCCAGCGCGACCCGCCGGGCCAGCGCCAGCTCCACGTCCCGGTCCGGGTTGCCCTCCGCCGGCCGCGCGGCGAGCGCCCGCCACCAGTGCGTGTAGGCGCGCAGCAGCAGGGCGTTGTCGTAGAGCATCTTCTCGAAGTGCGGCACCGTCCAGGTGGCGTCCACGCTGTACCGCGCGAACCCGCCGCCGAGCTGGTCGTAGATGCCGCCGTACGCCATCGCGGTCAGCGTCCGGCCCGCGATCAGCATCGCGTCCGGCGTGCCCCGGCGCAGCAGGAACTCCAGCACCATCGACGGCGGGAACTTCGGCGCCGTGCCGAACCCGCCGTTGACCGGGTCGAAGTCCGTGGCCAGCGCCCGCTCCGCCTGCGCCAGGTCCTCCGGCGTCGGCAGCGGCCCCTGCGGCAGCCCTGCGTGTTCGGTGAGCGCGCGTACCACGTGGGCGCCCTGCCGGAGCACGCCCTCGCGGTCGTTCCGCCACGCCTCCGAGATCCCGATCAGCAGCCGCTGGAACTGCGCGCGCGGGAAGTACGTGCCCGTGTAGAACGGATGGCCGTCCGGCGTGGCGAACACCGTCATCGGCCAGCCGCCCTGCCCGGTCATCGCCTGGGTGGCGGTCATGTAGATCGCGTCCACGTCGGGACGCTCCTCGCGGTCCACCTTCACGTTGACGAACCGCTCGTTCATCAGCGCCGCGGTCGCCTCATCCTCGAACGACTCGTGCGCCATCACATGGCATCAGCGGTCGCGAGAGGCTAACCAGTGGCAGGACGAGTACCCAATGCTGATCAGCATGGGCACGTCCCGCCGCTTGGCCTCTCGCATCGCCTCCTCTCCCCACGGCCACCAGTCCACCGGGTTGTCGGCGTGCTGTAACAGATAAGGCGACGTCTCACCGCGTAGCCGATTCATACCTCCACCCTGCCACGCCCCCGCCGCGAACCCCACCCGCCGACGCGGACGCGGCAGCCGTACGGCAAAGCCGTACCGGCCGTGCCGCCGGGCGCGCGGGCGGGGTTCCGCGTGTCCGTTGACCGGGTGGTCATGGATGACCGACCCGTGTTTGCCGGGGACTTCGTGAGGCAGGGCGGGACCCTTGACCGGCCGTCCGGGCCGATCGGTGTCCGCCGCCGGCTCAGCGGCCGAGCGCGCCGGCCTTGATCCGCGAGACGAAGGCCGCCCACTCCGCGGCGTTCACCACGAGCGCGGGACCATCGGGATTCTTGCTGTCCCGCACCGCGATTCGGCCGCCCGAAACCGCAGCGACCTCAATGCAATTTCCGCTCTGCTGGGAACGCGTGCTCTTGCGCCACCCAGCGCCCGACAGATCGATTCCGTACGTCATTGCGCACCTGCAAATTTACGGCACATCCGGCTCTGCTTACCGGTCAACCCGGATGCCCGGTCATGCTGCCTGTTCAGGCATGCCGCCAGTCCGGCCGACCGCGGGATCCGTGCCGACCCCGTCCTCGCCGCATTCAGCGGCCAAGTACACCCGACTTGATCTGCGAGATGAAGTTCGCCCAGTCGGCTGCGCTGACCAGGAGCGCAGGTCCATGCGGGTTCTTGCTGTCCCGCACCGCGACCTGGCCCTTCGCCACGGCGGCGACTTCCACGCACTCGCCGTTCTGCATCGAATGACTGCTCTTACGCCACACCGCTCCCGAGAGGTCCACGTCGGCCATCGGGCATCTCCTTTCACCCGTCGGCTAGGGATTTTGCCGCTCTTATCAGCATAGTTCGCGTGTCCTGAGGGCTGAGGGCCACCGCTCTCAGGTGGTCGAAAGCGTTGACGTAGTTACGGATCTCTTCTGGCTTATCCAGGGAGATACTTCCGCCTATGGTCTCCATGTAAACAACGTCCGTTTCGGACGGTTCCTCGAATTTAAGGATGACGAAGGGCCCGCAGATCCCCGGGTGCGCCCCGACCGTGTAGGGGACGATCTGGATCGTCGTCTTGCCGGCCTCGCTCGCCGTGATCAGGTGCTCGAGCTGGGCGAGCATCACCTTGGGGCCGCCGACCACGCGGTGGATCGCGGCTTCATCGATGATCGCCCAAAGCTGGGGACGATCGGGCTTGTCGAGCACGCGCTGACGGTTCATGCGTACCTCGACGCGCCGCCGGATCTCGTCGGTGTCGAGTTCGAGTGGCCCGCCCTTGCCCAAAGCCATCGCGTAGTCCTCGGTCTGCAACAGTCCTGGGACCACGGCGAGTTGGAAAGTGTGGATGGCGTACGCCTCCTCTTCCAGGCCGATGATGAATTCGTATCGGCTGGGCAGAACGTCGCGGTATGCGTACCACCACCCTCGTTTACGGGACTCCTTGGCGAGTTGAACCAGTGCCGCCAGATGTTCCTCGTCCGTCACCCCGTAGAGGGCGCACATCACCCGGACGTCATTCGGGTGCGGTGCGGTACGGCCGGTTTCGATACGGAAGACCTTGGTGTGATGCCAGTCCAGTTGCCGGGCGACCTCCTCCTGGGTGAGTCCCGCCTCTTCGCGAAGCCTTTTCAGTTCTGCGACGAGCTGACGGCGCCGTACCCGATTCTGTCCGCTCGACATGTGAAAACTCCCTCCCGGCCCGCTCTGAAGCCACTATCGTGATTAGCGCTTCTTGCAGCCCTGCATAAAACGGCATGCAGTGGACCTAGCAACGCAAAGCATGCCACCTATGCGGAGTCACGCGCTGGCGAAGTGCGAAAGGTCGGTTTTGTTCATGACGGCTTCCCAGGCGACGCGCACCGTTGTCTACCTGGTTCAGGCCAGGAGCGAAACGGGCGATTGGAACGATACAGGAGAGTTCGGAGTTGGAAAGTCGCGCGGCGTCCGAATCGTCGCAGAAAGCATTCTTCGCGCATACGAAGCGGGAAATTCGCGAAACTGGCGAATTATCGCCTGGGACACCTGGACGGTCGAGCAGCTACTCGGCTGCGCCCCGTACCCCGAGCACGACCATCCCGCCGCCCAACTCGCCTGGATCCAGGCGATACGCGAGCACGTGCCGCCTCACGCCGAGGTCACCTCGACACGCAGATCCTGACCCCACTCGCGTCATCCACTGAGGAGTCCCCCATGCAGTCGCAAGAACTCCCCCTCCCCGACCCGTCCGGCCCACTGTCCCCAAATTCGCCGGTACCGGGCACTCCCCGAGCGGGCCACCCCCATCGCGGATGCGCCTCCCCAAGCGGCCCCACATCCCAAGACCGCTTCCGAAGCTGCCTCGCCCTCCCCGCCATGCCCACATCGGTGGCGACCGCCCGCATGCACACCCGCCACCTGCTCCGCCGCTGGCACCTGGCCGCCATCGCCGACGACGCCGGCCTCGTGGTCACCGAACTCCTGACCAACGCAATAAAGGCAGCCGACCCCATCCCACCCCAGCCCCGCTACCGCGACCTCTACGACCACCTCGCGGTCGTCTGCCTATGCCTTCACAACCTGACCGACGAACTCCTCATCGAGGTCTGGGACCCGAAGAACAACCCCCCAATCCCCCGCGACGCCACCCCCACCGACGAAGGCGGCCGCGGTCTCCTCTTGGTCGACGCCCTAACCCTCGCCTGGGGCACCCACTGGCCCCACCAAGGCGGCAAAATCGTCTGGGCCACCCTCACCCTCAACTAGCCCTGAGAGCTCCCCCCTGAGGCATCGTCCTTGACCGCCCTGAGATTGCTCCTCACCGTCTCAGTGATCGGATGGCCATCCCCCAGCACCCGCTCTGCATCGGCGAGGGCGCGTTCGTAGAGGGGGATGGCGCGGTTGAGGTCCCCGGCCGATTCGTAGGCGTAGGCGAGGTTGTTGCGTGAGGTGAGGGTGTCGGGGTGGTTGGGGCCGAGGATGCGCTCGGCATCTGCGAGGGTGCGTTCGTACAGGGGGATGGCGCGGTTGAGGTCCCCGGCCGCTCGGTAGGCGCCGGCGAGGTTGTTGCGTGAGGTGAGGG